>JACCDY010917646.1_pt1 | contig 61312 bp, 66 predicted proteins | sample 7446391 | NCBI WGS metagenome assembly JACCDY01 (sample SAMN15323451, study PRJNA562643) | freshwater metagenome | isolation source: river surface water | place: USA:Blue River Watershed | collected 2017-08-18
TGCCTCCCGTAGGAGTCTGGTCCGTGTCTCAGTACCAGTGTGGGGGATCATCCTCTCAGAACCCCTATGCATCGTAGCCTTGGTGAGCCATTACCTCACCAACTAGCTAATGCAACGCATGCCCATCCTTTACCGCCTCAGCTTTAATTATCAAATGATGCCACTCAATAATGTTATGGGGAATTAATTCAGATTTCTCTGAGCTATGCCCCAGTAAAGGGTAGGTTGCATACGTGTTACGCACCCGTGCGCCGGTCTCTAGATGAGTAAACCCATCTATACCCCTCGACTTGCATGTATTAGGCCTGCCGCTAGCGTTCATCCTGAGCCAGGATCAAACTCTCCATAGTAAAAGATATTTGACCCGGCTTCCCAAAGTATTTTTTACTTGTTGGGTGGCTTGCTATTCCTTACCTTTTCTTTCAAAGAACTTTATAAATCTGCTGGCCCTCTTCACGATTCGCAGCAACTTATTTCTTGTTTGTCTCTCCGTTCCTTCCGAAACGGGTTGCAAAGGTACAAAACTTTTTGACTTTTACAACCTTTTTTAAAAATAATTTGAGATTTTTTTCTCTCTTGTTATCCTTAAATCTTTTCTATCTCTCAGAACGGGACTGCAAAAGTAGTACTTATTTCCACAATTACAAACCCATACCTAGAAAAAATTCAACAAAATGCACTAAGTCGCTAGTTTTCAGTCTACTAAAATTTAATATTTTTTTTACCTCTTAGTAAACTACCGTCGCCGTAGCTTAAAAAACGGTAACCTTCGCTTAACGCATCCTTATATATATCCGTCCAAACGTCCCCAACAAAAGCAGAAATCAGCATCAATAAGGTAGATTTAGGCTGGTGAAAGTTCGTAATGAGCGATTGAGTCAGTTTAAATTCAAAACCTGGAACCATGAAAATTTGAGTTTCACCGTGTAACTCCCCTCCCCTTTTTGCGATTTCGAGCTTTAAAGCTTCCAATACTTCTCTCGTTGAAAATTGCAAATACCGTGAATCGTATGAATCTGATGCCGACACAAAGACCTCATCCAGTTCATTCATTAGAATCTTTGCGCCTAAAATGGGTAAGCTCTCTAACAATCTGCAAGCAGTTGTACCTACGGCTGTAACTCCACAGGATTGGTTCAGGAGAGAATCAATTAAATCAAGAGTAATCTCAAATCGCTCTGCATGCATCTCATGCTCGTCTGCCGTGGTTGCCGTAACCGGCTTAAATGTACCAGCACCCACGTGTAAGGTGAGTTCGCGTTTTTGTAATCCCTTCTGATCTAATCTCAACTGAAGATCTTCAGTAAAATGAAGGGAAGCCGTAGGGGCCGCTACTGCACCGTCTTTCTGAGCAAAAATAGCCTGATAGTCTAATTTGTCCTTATCACTTACCTGTCTCTCTATATATGGTGGTAGTGGAACCTCCCCAAAATATTCAATGGCCTCTGGGATAGAGCCTAGATCAGATATCAATTCAACGTGATTGTTTTCTCTGTCCACCCAGCGAACAGTCAAGGATTGGCCATTTTGTGAAATTCGCAAAACATCGCTTTCCTTAAATTTGCGTCTATTGCCAACCATGGCGTGCCAATGGGTCCAATCGGGATTTAAAGGATTGAGTAAAAAAATCTGGATGACTTGCCCTTTGTCATTGGTAAACCAAAATCGGGCTGGTATCACCTTTGTGTTATTAACAATGAATAACTGGTTGAAATCCAGAAACTGATCTAGCTCGGAAAACCTAGAATGGATAATTCCTTCTTGATTATAAATTAAAAGCTTCGCGCTATCTCTAGGAGATGCAGGTTCATAAGCAATTCGATCATCTGTCAGTGCATAGTCAAAATGATCTACAGCAATTGGCGGAATACCCGACATATATTAATGTAACAAATTTGTGTGTGGCAAGTTTTGAAGGAATGCTTTCATTTCAGCTAAAGCATTAGACCTATGCGATAAAGTATTCTTTATCGTTTCACCCAGTTCCGCAAATGTTTGATCAAATCCTTCAGGAACAAACAATGGATCATAACCAAATCCTTTTTCGCCTTTGGGCTGAATATCTATTGAACCGTATACACGTCCCTCAAAAAAAACAGGTTCGGGAGTAAAGCCAACTGCACAGATAACGGTTACGAAAAAGGCAGATCGAGCTTCTACTCCTTGCAATGCCAAAAGCAATTTTTGATTATTGGCTTGATGGTTCACCGGCTGACCCTCAATTTGAGCGTATCTCGCGGAGTAAATACCTGGCGCTCCGTCCAAGTGATCCACGCACAATCCTGAGTCATCAGCAAAGCACGGTAGTCCTGACTCTTTGTGAAAAGCTAAAGCTTTCAAAAGCGCATTGCCTTTAAATGAATCTGCCGTTTCGTCGACGTCAATATCAATACCTATTTGATTAGGAGAAATTATCTCAGCAAAACCCTTCAATATACTTTGGGCTTCTTCTATTTTATGTTTGTTGTTGGTAGCAAAAAGCCAACGGTTCATGATTGTGATTTTGCTCGAACGGTGCGTTGTTCAATGCGTTTTTCATAGTTGCATCCTTGGAAGATTCTATGAACGAAGATTCCAGGAACATGAATATGATTTGGATCTAACTCTCCAACTGGCACCAATTCTTCTACTTCGGCAATGGTAATCTTGCCAGCCATAGCCATCATGGTGTTGAAATTACGGGCAGTATCTTTAAAAATTAAATTACCGTATCTATCGCCTTTCCATGCCTTCACAATGGCAAAGTCTGCATCGAAAGCATGCTCCATGAGATAGGTTTTGCCGTTAAACACGCGAGTTTCCTTGCCTTCTGCGACCTCGGTGCCTACACCCGCAGGTGTAAAAAAGGCAGGGATTCCTGCACCAGCAGCTCTACAGCGCTCTGCTAAAGTACCTTGGGGAATAAGATCAACTTCCAATTCTCCAGAAAGTAGTTGACGCTCAAATTCAGCATTTTCGCCTACATAAGAGCTGATCATCTTCTTCACCTGCTTCTTTTGCAACATCAATCCAATTCCAAAATCATCAACACCGGCATTGTTTGAAATGCACGTAAGTCCGTTCACTCCACTATCTACCAAAGCAGCAATGCTGTTTTCTGGGATACCACAAAGTCCAAAACCGCCCAACATAAGCGTTTGACCGCTACAAATATCGTGTATCGCTTCTTGAGCGTTATTGAAAACTTTATTCATATTCTGATTCTAAAACGGCTGACAGTCCTTTTTCAATCAATGTTTCACAAATGGGTTTAAGAGATTGTTGTGGACCTTTTTTTACCGCATACTTTCCTTTAGTGTGAACAAACCAAGCACACTGTTCAGCTTGTATTTCATCATGTCCGCAGTATTTAACTAAACAATCAATAACCCAATCAAAGGTATTTACTTCGTCATTGTATAGAACAATTGACCAATCACTGGTTCTGCTGTTTGCTAGCAGTGCTTGAATAGATTCTTCTAAATCGTAATTGTTAAGCATGATTCCTGTGTTTAGGGAGCAATTTAGCTTTGTTTTCGTTTCCGTGGATGAGCCTTTGGATGTTTTTTCGGTGAGTATACACTACCAATACAGATATTGCAATGGTAAATGCAATAACCGTGGGTTGTTTGTATTCGGGATGCTCAATTCCAAAAATCTTAACAAAGAGTACAGGAATACTCAATCCTGCCAGCATAGAGCCCACGCTCACAAAGCGGGTTGAAAATAGAATAACTAAGAAAAGTCCAATGGCAATTAGAGCAATCCAGTAATTGATTGCAATGATCAATCCGCCCAGAGTAGCAATTCCCTTTCCGCCTCTAAATCCAGCAAAAATGGGGAATAGATGTCCCAAAACAGCAGCCATACCATATCCCAGCATGAGATTTACCTTTTGGTATTCTCCGATTTGAGAAATTTCTGGATTCTGAAAATATTCATAGCCAATAACCAATTTGGCCGCTAAAAATCCCTTTAAAATATCCAAAAGTAAAACTACGGTACCAGGGCCTTTTCCAAGAACACGAAACACATTCGTGGCACCAGCGTTTCCGCTACCGTAATCTCTAACATCTTTTCCAAAAAAGGCTTTACCGATCCATACTGCATTGGGAATGGAACCCAGCAGGTAAGCAATAAAACCAAAGGTTAGAAGCCACTCAATTTGGAACATAAAACGAATGATTATTTACCAAATGGGAATATCAAACCACCATAAACTGCAGAAGATTCTAACTCTTCCTCAATTCGAAGCAACTGGTTGTATTTAGCCATACGATCAGAACGTGACGCGGAACCCGTTTTGATTTGACCGCTGTTCATAGCAACCGCTAAATCTGCAATGGTATAATCTTCGGTTTCACCGCTTCTGTGACTAATTACATTGGTATATTTATTTCGAGTGGCCAATTGAATGGCATTCAAAGTTTCTGTTAAGGTACCGATCTGGTTCACTTTAATTAAAATAGAATTCGCGATTCCTTGATCAATACCCATTTGTAAACGATCTACGTTGGTCACAAACAAATCATCGCCCACCAATTGAATTTTGTTACCCAATTTCTCGGTCATCAATTTCCAACTCTTCCAATCATCTTCTGCGCATCCATCTTCGATAGAGATGATGGGATATTTTTTGCACCATTCAGCCCAATAATTCACCATTTCTTCTCCACTGAAAGTTTTACCACTTGACTTTTTAAAGGTATATAGTCCAGTCTTCTCATCGTATAATTCCGAAGTAGCAGCATCCATGGCAATGTAAACATCTTCACCTGGTCTGTATCCCGCTTTTTCGATGGATTTTAATACAATTTCAATGGCTTCTTCATTGCTTTGAATGTTCGGTGCAAAACCGCCCTCATCTCCTACGTTGGTGCTGTATCCAGCTGACTTCAACACGGTCTTCAGATGATGGAAGATCTCCACACCCATTCTCAATGCATCGCTGAAAGTATCTGCCTTTACGGGCATTACCATGAATTCTTGAAAATCAATTTTGTTGTCTGCATGGGCACCGCCGTTCAAGATATTCATCATTGGAACGGGCAATACATTGGCATTAGTTCCACCTATGTATCTATATAACGGCATTCCCAACTCGTCAGCTGCTGCTTTAGCTGCGGCTAAAGACACGGCCAACATGGCATTTGCGCCTAAATTCGATTTATTTGGTGTGCCATCTAGATCTAAAAGAATGCGATCAATTTCATTTTGAGCGAATACTTCTGTTCCTTCAAGAGCTTCTGCAATGGTATTGTTGATGTTATTTACCGCAGTCAAAACACCCTTGCCCAAGTAAATATCCTCACCGTCTCTAATTTCAACGGCCTCATGAATTCCGGTGCTTGCACCCGATGGAACAGCAGCTCTTCCAAAGCCACCTTCTTCGGTGAAAACTTCAGCTTCTACGGTTGGATTTCCTCTTGAATCAAGGATTTGTCTTGCTTGGATATGGGTAATTTCGCTCATTTTATGCTTTATTTTGGGACATTAACTGGATAAAATCGTCGAACAAATATAAGGAATCATGTGGACCTGGAGAAGCCTCCGGGTGATGTTGTACTGAAAATGCAGGTTTGTCTTTTCGACGGATGCCTTCAACGCTATCATCATTAAGGTTGATATGAGTCAATTCAACGATCTCTTGCAGTGCGGGATTAAATTCAACGGCAAAACCGTGATTCTGACTGGTGATTTCGCTTCTTCCGGTGATTAAATTCTTAACTGGATGATTGCAACCGCGATGTCCGTGGTGCATTTTATAAGTTTTCAAACCGCTTGCTAAACTTAACAATTGGTGTCCGAGACAAATTCCAAAAGTGGGTAAACCAGAGTCTACTACTTTTTTAATGGTATCAATGGCATAGACCATAGATGCTGGATCACCAGGGCCGTTTGAAATCATAAATCCATCAGGATTCCAATTCAAAATTTCCTCTGCCGTTGCGTTGTACGGAAATATACCTAGATCACAGCCTCTTTTCTTTAATTCTCTTGCGATGTTCTTTTTTGAACCAAAGTCAATGAGCGCTACTTTATACAATGTTTCATTTGAGGTAGCTGATTCTTGATAAAACTCAGTAGTAGAAACCGATGGTGCTAAATCCAAACCATCCATAGAAGGAACTTCGTTTAGTTTAACCTTTAAAGCTTCAACATCTAAAATTTCACTAGAAATAATGGCATTTTGAGCACCTGTTTCTCTGATATGAGCCACTAACATTCGCGTATCAATGTCAGAAATACCGGTTAAATGATTATCTGTGAAATATTGATCGAGGGTTCCATTACCCAATTTTCGCGAGAACGTGGGTGAAAACTTTTTACAAACCAATCCTGCAATTTTGATGGAATCGCTCTCAATCTCATCATGGTGGACTCCATAATTTCCAATGTGATCAGTGGTCATAACCAGAATCTGTCCGAAATAAGAAGGGTCAGTAAAAACCTCCTGATACCCCGTCATTCCTGTGTTGAAGCAGATTTCTCCGGTTGTTGTGCCAATCTTACCGATGGCGTTTCCCTCAAAGTACGTACCGTCTTGGAGGACTAAAATGGCTTTTGAAATTTGTGAACTCACTCTAGGGGTACAAATTTCTTCTATTTGACCCAATCGAACAATCTTTTATGAAAAAATTGTTATGCACATTGAATTTAGAAACCCACATTCAGTTTAGCATATTTTTTGTTTGGACCAAATTTCTTGGCTGCTTCACGAATATCTTTTGCTCGATCTTTGGAATCTGGATGTGTGCTCAGCCAATCTAAATTCTCCATTGACTTACTTTCAGGCAAATTGGCCATATAATCCATAAACTCGGCCATCCCCTCGGGATTGATACTAACATTATGCAAAAGCTCGGCTCCTTTTAAATCAGCCTCTCTTTCTAAACTGCGATCATAAGCCGTAGAACTCAAATGTCCTAAAACCTCTCTCACTATCTCACCGTTTCCACCAACAATAGTAGCCAAAACCCCTAGACCTACTTCTTTAATCAGTTTTTTAGTGACATGCTCTTCATTGATGTGAATCATCTCGTGAGCCAAAACACCTGCAAGTTGTTCAGGGCTTTCGCAGGCATCTATCAACCCAGAGTGAACCACCAAATGCCCACCAGGCATGGCAAAAGCATTTACTTGGTCTTTTACAATGACATGTACTCTAAAATCTTCACGATTCAACTGATTCCCTTTGCCCTTATTGCCGCCGGTTTGAGTACAAATGATATCCACCAAAGTATCTACCAAATGAATGTTCCTTTGATTGGTATCAAGAGTTTCTTGCTGTTGGATTGCATCCCACATTTGATCTCCAAACTCCTTCCCAATTTCAACATTGACATTGTCAATGTGAAAGATTTTTTTCCATGGGATTTCTTTGAGTCCTGCATATATGGCTAGTCCAACAAGCACTATCAGCAAGAACCGGAAAAGGGTTTTATTCATCATTTTTTTTAAAAAAAGTATCGGTTAAATCTGCAAACAACCACAATCTAAGATGTTTTCCTTTTCTCACCTGAACGGCAGCGACAATGGTTGCAAAAAACTCGACCAAATTGAGCACTCCAATTCCAATCATATAACCAATGTATTCGTTTGAAATGGGTTCGTCCCAAAACAAAATACTGATGGTCCACCAAAATCCACGGGTATTCAGTAAAAATAGTACCGCCTGACTCAATAATGCTTGAGTACAATGCCATCTTACAAAAGGGCTAGACTTCCTATTACCCAAAAAGAAAATAATGGTAGCAATGAGGTTCACAATGGGCAATGGAAGCCCAGCAACTATTGCTACCACTGACATCACATATGAGTTCGAAGCTTTCTCACGATCGCCCTCAGAAATGTGTTCAAAGGTTATTTTTGACATTTAAAATCAATACAAGTGCATTTGTATCAAATCCCAATTCTTGTTTCTTGCAGCATCTTGAATCATGAACCAATCTACAATGGCCCAAATACCACAGCCACCCATAGTAAGTAATTTACCTATTCCTAATCCAGTGTCTCCCAAAACAAATCGATCTATACCCAAAGATCCGCCAAGTATCGAAAATATCAATAGATTAGATGGGTCTTTATATTGTATTGAGTTTATAAGCAACCATTTGTCGTCATCCATTAGTTTCAAACGATCAATAAGCATTGGCATTTTTGAAGTTTCGAAGTACTTCGAATTGTTCGCAATAAAAAGGTCGATTTTTTGTTGTTCCATAGCGGGGCAAATTACAAAAAAATCATTGATTTACAATTCTGTCAATGATCTTTCGGCCTCAAGATCGAGAAGAATATACTTGCGGAAAGTATACCAACAATGATGATCAAATTGTGAAAATGTGAAAATCCGAGTTTATGAAAGTAGTCTTCCAAAAGCATTTTCAACCCTATGTAAACCAAAATAATCGATAAACCGTATTTCAGAGCGTAGAATTTATCAATTCCATATCCAATCAAGAAATAAAGGCTTCTTAATCCTAAAAGAGCAAAAATATTACTAAAAAAGACCAAATATGGGTCTGTTGTAACGCCAAATACTGCAGGTACACTATCAACCGCAAAAACGACATCAGTTAATTCGATAATTACCAAAACAACAAATAAGATGGTGGCGTGCCACTTGCCATTTTCTTTGATAAAAAAATCCCCATTCTCTGTAGACTCATTGGAAACAGGAATGATTTTTTTCACCCATCTCATTACAAAGTGATTTTCAGTATCCAATTCTTGGTCTTCATTGTGCATGAGCATCTTAACTCCTGAAAACATCAAAAAAGCACCAAACACATACAACACCCAATGGAATTCTTGGATGGCAGCACTTCCCAAATAAACAAAAATAAACCTCAAAACCATGGCGCCTAGGACTCCCCAAACCAAGATCTTTCGTTCGTGTTTTTCTTCGACTTTAAAGGACTTGAAAATCAGCAACATCACAAACAAATTATCTATACTCAGCGCGTACTCTAACAAAAATCCCGACAAATACGCCAAGGCAGATGCTGTTTTGAAGTTGTGCATGGATTGCTCCAAATTATTTGTTATTGTGAAGCTATTGCCATGTACAGACGTATACTTCTGTAACCCAGAAAAATCGTGAATTGCATGCAACTGGGGAGAAAAATAATACACCCCTAAAACAGATAAAAGGCCTAACCCAAACCAACCGGCGCTTCTCAAAGCACTTTGCTTAAAGGTGGGTTTAGATGTGGCTTTACCACTCAACAATCCTAGATCTAAAACCAGTGCCGTTAAAATAATAACAATAAAAATTAGCGAGGTGATAAATGATTCTCCCATTGATTTGCAAAAATACTCGGGAAATATTGTTAAAACTACCTACCAAGGATTAGTTTTGTAAGAATGAATAGATTTTTTTCGCGGTTTACGCAAATATTTTCGGCGGCTAGTTTATTGATTTTGGGTTTATCACAGGTTTCATTTAAACCTGAAGAAGGCATGTTTCCCTTGAACTACCTCAACATCAACGACCTTAAAAATGCGGGAATCAAGCTCGAAGCAGATCAAATTTTTAATCCCACCGGAGTATCGTTAACTGATGCCCTAGTGCGTGTTGGCGGCTGCACGGGTTCTTTTATTTCTGAAGAGGGACTCATTATCACCAACCACCACTGTGTATATGGAAATGTGGCACGTCTCAGCAACAAAGATCATAACTACTTAGAAGATGGATTTGTAGCAGGTGATAAATCTGCTGAATTACCTGTATCGATGCCATGCAGAATCACCCAAAGTTATGAAGATGTTTCAGATGAAGTTCTTAAAGGACTCGATGAAAACACTGACGCGAAAACCCGTTTGATAACCATCTATGGGAACATAAAATCGATTACTGAACGTGAACAAAAATTAAATCCTGATTTAGAAATTGAGGTATCTGAGATGTTTGTAGGAAAAAGCTATACTTTGTTTCGCTATGTTTTACTGAAGGATGTGAGATTGGTTATGGCTCCGCCGTTGACCGTTGGACAATTTGGCGGAGATTCAGACAATTGGGAATGGCCTCGTCATAATGGTGATTTCAGTTTAGTTCGAGCATATGTAGGAAAAGACGGTAAACCAGCACCCTACAGCAAAGATAACATTCCCTACAAACCCAAAAACACCCTTAAAATCAATCCCAAAGGCACTCAGGAAGGAGATTTTGTTTTCATCATGGGATACCCAGGAAGAACCTTTAGGCACGAAAGTGGAGCCTATTTAAAATTCCAGCAAGAAGTTCAATTACCCGTAATACAGCAGTTTTACAAACAATACATCGATTGGATGAAACAATATTCAGAGGGCGATGTAAACAAGCGTTTGGCTTTTGCTGGAACGATTCAGGGGATGGAAAATACGGAAAAGAACTATCGCGGGAAAATTCAAGGCCTTCGTAGAACAGATGTAGTTGCGCAAAGATTAGCTCAAGACCAACAGCTTAAAAGTATTTACAACGCTGAAACACAACCCAGAGAATACGAATTTGCAAAAACTACAATGACAGAAATTGAGCAAAACTGGGCTCAAAAAACCAAAATTGGCAAACTTTACTTTTATTCCACCTTCCTCGATAACCAATCTAAAATTGGCCATCTGGGCAATTTAATTTTAAACATACAATCCCGAAAAATGGATGCATCAACCACTGAACTGCTTGCTGAAGCCGAGAAATCATTCAAGGCCATTGATTGGAAAATGGAGCAGCACGTAGTTGAATCATTACTCAATGATCTTTATAAAATGGCTGGCGCTTCTGAGAATTCGGCATTTAAATTTGGGGATAAAAACGGTTTAAATGCCACAGGGAAAAAATCACTCAGCAAGAGTATTTTCATGGGCAAAACATCTCCCGAAGCAATATGGGCTGCATGGAAAAAGAATCCCCAGAAATTCACGGCGAAAAAAGACGCACTACTGTTAATTTTGAGCGAATTACAAGCAAATATTCATAGTGCAACGATGGTTTGGTCAAATACGGCTTTGGAGTTGAGTAAATTAATGCCTAGATACATTGGATTGAGAGAAAAACTCCTTCAATCTCAATTCATTCCAGATGCAAATAGCACTCTGCGCTTAACCTATGGCTACATCCGATCCTACTCTCCCAACGATGGTGAAAGTCATTCACCTTACACATCTTTGGATGGAATTTTTGAAAAAGCCAACACTTCGAATGATTATCGCTTACCTTCCATGGTTGCTGATAAACTGCGGAAAGAGAACATTCCTCAAATTTTCAAAGACCCCAAGACGGGGAAAGTAGTAGTGGGTATTTTATACAATATGGATACCACGGGCGGTAACTCTGGTAGTCCCGTTTTAAATGCGCAGGGCGAACTGATTGGGATCAATTTTGACCGAAGTTTCACAGCAACCATCAATGATTTTGCTTGGAACGAAAAGTACAGTCGAAGCATTGGTTGCGATATTAGATATGTAATTTATGTCTTGAAGTATGTATCGGAAGCAGACCACCTTCTGAAGGAACTGAATATTACATTGTGAGAATTGTCACCAAATCATAGAACTAACTCTGCCGAACTTTGTACTATGGGAATTTTATCATCGTTGTTTGGCAAAAAGAAATCGGTAGATTTCGCTGAACTCATCAGTCAAGGAGCTCAAATCATAGACGTTCGCACTCCTTCTGAATACAGTAACGGACATTTAAAGGCTTCAAAAAACATTCCATTAGATCGTTTAGCATCCAGTGTTTCTAAGATCGACAAGAAAAAGCCAGTGATTACTTGTTGTGCTTCGGGCATGCGCAGTTCATCTGCCCGTGGAATTCTAATTAAGGCTGGTTTTACCGAAGTTTATAATGGTGGTCCCTGGACAAGTTTAAGATCATATACCAAATAATAAGTCAATGAGCTCATTTCAGAAACTAATTAACTCAGAAAAACCTGTGTTAATCGACTTTTCAGCCGAATGGTGTGGGCCTTGTAAAGTCATGGCTCCCATTTTAGAGCAGGTTAAAAAAGAGATTGGTGACAAGGCCACTGTGATAAAAATTGACGTTGACCGAAATCAAAGTGTGGCACAATCTCTGAACATAACGGGGGTTCCTACGTTGATGATTTACAAACGCGGCAAACAACTTTGGCGTCAATCAGGTGTACTCGATAAAAATCGGTTAATTGGCATTTTGAACCAGTTTTTATGAGGGTAGCGGGTGTCGGGTAACAGGTGTCGGGAGCCGGGAGCCGGAGTTCAAGAAACCTAAAACCTGTTACCCGAAACCCAAAACCTGTTACCAGAAACCTGATACCCGATACCCGCTACCCGATACCCGAAACCCGATACCCGCTACCCGATACCCGAAACCCGATACCCGCTACCCGCTACCCGCTACCCGATACCTGATACCTGATACCTGATACCCGGTACCCGAAACCTCGTACCTAAATCCTGATACCTAAATTAACATTTAAACTTCTTCCTGATGCAGTTACCCCAGATGCGAAATATCGGTACCTAAGATCCGTTAAATTTTCTGCACTGAGTTGAAGTGACAGTCCATTTCGTTGGTAACCCAATCGAAGATTATAAATTCCCCAATTTGGATTTCCACCCGGTGGATTCTGATTGGCGTTGTCTTCACCACTGCTCGAATAGTCTTTGGCTAATTTACGTCCATTGAACAAATACTGAGCTTCGCAGAAAATCTCTTCCGTAAAGTTGTACCTTAATGCCAATTGCCCGTAAATGGGAGGAATGTGATCTAAAGGCTCATCATTAGACGATGCAAACTTGTTAAAACGGCCGTGTGTAAATGTATAACTTCCGTTTGCCCATAAATCCTTCCAAATCCGAATCCGTGCATTTCCGTAATATCCCCAAATTGTGGCCGAAGAAATGTTTACCATTTGATAAATCTTGGTCATTGCACCATCCCACAATAATGAATCAGAACCATTTAATTGTCCAGGTTGATCTAGCAATAAATTGGAAATAGCACTTCTATAAATTCCAATTTCACCTGAACCATATTTCTTATGTGAAATGGCCCAACCTAAGTCTACTGTTCTACTGACTTCCGCTTTTAAATTTGGAGACGGAATCAGCAATTTAATGCCTCTAGTCGATTCAAAAACTTTGGTCATGTCATCAACATTGGGATTCCTAAATGCTTGATTATATGAAATTTTAAACATCATATATTCTCCCATTTTCTGAGTTATACCAAAATCGTAACTCAAACCTGTATTCCTAAAAGATATTTCATTATACGGAAGCTTCCAGGGATTTGAATTGGAGAAAAAAGCCCGTAGAGAATACTGTGTTAATCTTACACCCGACTGAAAAACTGTATTTTTCCATTTGTACAACCCTTGGGTAAATATACCTGTTGAGTAAGTTTGTGCTCCCGAGTCTGAATACCTCGCTTTAGTAACAGTTTCAGCTCCGCTGAGGATATTTTTATTGATTCCTTTGCTTTTTACGTCGTTAAATACAAACTCCCCTCCATAATTCAAGGTGAAATCTCCCCACTTATTTTGGCGATCAGCGTTTAATGTCCACATAGAAACACGATCCAACTGTGTTCTCTCCAATAAACTGCCAAATGGACGCGTAATCCTACCCACTTGGGTTCTTTGATTAGCAATAATCAACCTTGAATTTCCCTTTAAATTTTGCAAAGTATAGGCTATTAATTGTCTATTCTGAGGTGCATAATCCCATCGTCCAAAACTAAACTTCCCTTGAGCATCTTTCAGAGACATTCTATCATACCTAGGAATGACGCTTGAAAATGAACCTTGAATATTTAATATATGTTCTAACTTTTTCGCTCGAAACTTAAACTTTGAAAACACATCATTTTGAGAATAACCAGTTCCTTTTTGAATCAGAGCATTTTCATTGGTTAAAACCGTATCCTTGCCATTCATTTGGGATACAAACTTTGGCATTTCAGCATAGAAGGGATCTGCGTTATAATAACTTTTAGAACCCATTCTAAGATCACCAAAATTGCTGCTAGTAACATTGAATAACCACCCAAAATTAGGCGATTGATATTGAAACCCTGCATTTAAAACAACCGAATTACTGCTGCTAAAATATCTAGAATTTGCATTTAGTGTCCATTTCTTTAGCCCTAATTGGGGATCTTTTGTTTTTAAAAATATCACACCACCAAGGGCATCTGAACCAAAGAGTGTAGAACCACTTCCAAAGTTTATCTCCATACGATCTATTATAAAAGGATCAACTGTGATAATGTCTTGCAAGTGTCCAGCCCTATATGTGGCATTATTCATTCTTATACCATCAACTACAAGTAAAACTCTACTTGCTTCAAAACCACGCAGTACAGGACTGCTACCGCCCATTTGGCTTTTCTGAACAAAAACCTTACCCGATGAAATTAAAGCGTCACCTAAGGTGGCGGGTACCAATTCAGTTAATCGTTTAGATGTTAAAACCTCGATTTGCCGAGGTGATTCACTTCTTTTTTGAGCAAACCGTTGAGAAGAAACCAAAATTTCGTCAAATGACTCAATTTCGGTTGTGTCAATATTCTGTGCTGATGAGTCAATGCAATACATGCATCCCACCAAAATGGTTAAAAAAAATCTTTTCATTAAAAATTAGTTAGTAAATACAATTAAAAAAGGCTGAAATAAAGTACACCCTTAAACCGAAGACTACTAACTATTTTCCGGAGGTGGCAGAAATATAACTTTTATCCCTTCAGATAGACTAGGTATAGTATCCGAATACAAATCTTGAGCAACTAAAACACCAGTTGGAATTTCAATAATATGTTGAGGTGGAAAGACCTTTTGAATAAAGTCTACCAGTTTAGTTTCAAAATCATTGGACAAGGGAGAATGACTCCAAATATTCTTAGATAGTTTATCTATGGTAATATTAACTTTTGATTCTTTTTCATCCAAAAAACACATATAAATAATGGAATCCTTCAATGAATCCTTAGAAATCACATCATACATACTACCTTGAAACTCGAATTCATCTTGATGGTGCCATAATAAATCATCTGAATTATTTGGGTTTACTACTATTCGTACTAATTCAGCATCAGGTAAGCCATTATAAATCAATTCCTTTACTGAGTTCCTTATAATTCGTTTTTGAACCTTCAACATTATAAAACCTAATCCGGAGGGTACAACCCATAAAATTATTAGAAAAACGGATATAGCTTTAGATATTTTCAAGAATAAACAAAGATAAAGATTTGAAACAGTTGAAAAAAAAATGTTAGATAATCTAACAAAAAAAGGGCACCATTTGGCGCCCTTTCAATATTAAATGGAGTAAATTAATCTTTTGACTCTTCGCTATTTTCGGTAGACTCGTCAGCAATTGGAGTTTCCTCAATTACTGGAGTTTCTTCAATAACTTCTGCTTCTACTATTTCGGCTGTTGGTGCAGCAGGCGCAGAAGCTTTCGGAGCACTAGAACCTGCACGACGTGAACGACGAGTGTTAGATTTCTTTTTATCTTGTTTGAATCCATCGAAGAACTCATTGAAATCCACCAACTCAATCATAGCCATTTCAGCGTTATCACCTGCACGATTGCCAGTCTTAAGGATACGAGTGTATCCACCTGGACGGTTCGCAACCTTTTCACCTACTACAGTGAAAAGTTCAGTGACAGCAACTTTATCTCCCAAGTAAGCAAAAACCGTTCTCATGTTATGAGTAGAAGCTTCCTTACTACGGGTAATTAAAGGCTCAACGTATATACGCAATGATTTTGCCTTTGCAACTGTTGTGATGATTCTTTTATGTTTAATCAAAGAAGAAGCCATATTAGCCAACATCGCTTTACGATGTGAAGACGTTCTTCCTAAGTGATTTACTTTCTTACCGTGTCTCATTGTGTATATTAATCGTCGTTTAAGTTGTATTTAGATACATCCATACCAAAGTGCAATCCGCGATCGCGAACAAACTCTTCCAATTCAGATAAAGACTTTTTACCAAAGTTTCTAAACTTAAGAAGGTCATCGATATGGTAATTTACCAATTCGCCCAAAGATTTAATTTCGGCAGCTTTCAAGCAGTTGTATGCACGAACTGAAAGATCTAAATCAGCTAAAGGAGTTTTCAAAATCTTTCTCATTTGAAGGAATGATTCATCAACTTCTTCTACCACTTTAGAAACTCTTGTCTCAGGCATGATATTCTCATCGCTAAAGAGAACAAAGTGCTCAATCAAAATCTTTGCAGCTTCTTTCAAAGCTTCTTCTGGATGCACGCTGCCATCAGAAGTAACTTCTAAAACCAATTTATCAAAATCCGTTTTCTGTTCAACACGATAGTCTTCAACTGAATAGCGAACGTTTTTAATTGGAGTAAAGATTGAATCAACAGAAATTTGACCAATAGGTGCATCTTTCTGTTTATTCTCATCTGCAGGAACATAACCTCTTCCTTTAGAAATAACCAATTCCAAATCCAAATTCACGGTAGGATCCATATTACAGATTACCAATTCAGGATTCAAGATGATGAAATCATTGGTGTAGCGACCTATGTCACCAGCCAAGAATTGATCTTTTCCTTTGATTGAGATGAACAATTTGTCTTGTTCGTTGCTCGCACCGTTTGCTTTAAAGCGAACTTGTTTCAAATTCAACACGATTTCCACCACATCTTCAACTACGCCTTTTATCGTGCTGAACTCATGGTCAACGCCTTGAATTTTAACTGCTGAGATTGCATATCCTTCCAAAGAAGAAAGCAATACTCTGCGCATTGCGTTACCGATAGTAACACCATATCCTTTTTCCAAAGGGAAAAACTCGAATACCCCATGGAATTCGTTGGATTTGGTCATTACCACCTTATTTGGTTTTTGAAATGGTATAACACCCATGTTTTTGAATTTTAATTATTATTTACTATACAATTCGACGATCAGTTGCTCCTTAATATTTTCAGGAATTTCTGAACGCTCAGGATAAGTGATGAATTTACCTTCCATGGTACTTCCGTTCCACTCGATCCAGTTAAAACGTGAACGATTTGACGTAGTGGCTGCTGAAACGATCTCCAAAGAACGTGAACGCTCTCTAACAGAAACAGTATCACCAGGACGCATATGGTAACTAGGAATGTTGACAACCTCACCATTCACAGTGATGTGACAATGAGAGACCATCTGACGAGCACTTCTACGAGTAGGAGCAATACCCATGCGGTAAACGGTATTATCTAAACGCGCTTCCAAGAAACGTAGCAAATTCTCACCAGTAATTCCTTTTTTAGCAGCTGCTTTATTGAAAGTATTTCTAAACTGCTTTTCAAGAACACCATAGATAAATTTAGCCTTCTGCTTTTCAGCTAACTGAATTGCATACTCTGATTGCTTGGGACGACGACGGGAGTTCCCGTGCTGACCTGGACCGTAATTCTTTCTTTCTAATGCCTTATCTTTTCCGAAGATGGCCTCACGGAATCTTCTTGAAACTTTGGACTTAGGACCTGTATATCTTGCCATGAATTTTTACTTTTTCAAATTATTAAACTCTTCTACGCTTAGGAGGACGACAACCATTGTGTGGCATTGGAGTGATATCCATAATCGTATTTACTTCCAAACCAACTGTTTGAAGATTACGAATGGCGCTATCACGTCCGCTTCCTGGTCCTTTTACAAAAACATCCACTTTACGCAAACCAGCATCAAATGCTACTTTAGCACAATCTAGTACTGCTACTTGAGCAGCGTATGGAGTGTTCTTCTTTGAACCACGGAAACCCATCTTACCAGCTGAAGACCATGAAATAACTTGACCTTCGGTATTGGTAACAGATATGATAATGTTGTTAAAAGTAGCACGGATATGTACTTGTCCGTGTGGATCAACTTTTACCTTTTTCTTGGTTACTTTCTTTGTATTAGCCATTTTTATACGTGCACTTTATTATTTAGTCGCTTTCTTCTTACCTGCAACAGTTTTCTTCTTACCCTTACGAGTACGAGCATTGGTACGAGTCTTTTGTCCACGTACAGGCAAACCTTTACGGTGTCTTTGCCCACGGTAACAACCAATGTCCATCAAACGCTTAATGTTCAACTGAACCTCAGAACGCAGCTCGCCCTCTGTTTTTAGGTTTTCAGTAATGAAACCACGAATTGCTCCCAACTCGTCATCATTCCACTCGCTCACTTTTTTCTCGTGAGAGATCCCAGCGTTATCCAGAATCTGAGCAGCTGTGCTGCGACCAATACCATAGATATAAGTCAAGCCTATTACGCCTCGCTTATTCTTTGGAATATCAATACCTGCTATCCTAGCCATTTTGTTTTTATCCTTGTCTTTGTTTGTATTTAGGGTTCTTTTTGTTGATTACATACACCTTTCCCTTACGGCGTACCAATTTGCAGTCTTCACTGCGTTTCTTTACTGAAGTTCTTACTTTCATATCAACGTTTACTTATATCTCAATGTAATTCTACCCCTTGTTAAATCGTATGGAGACATCTCCACTTGTACTCTATCACCTGGAAGGATCCTGATGTAATGCATACGCATCTTACCAGAAATGGTAGCGATAATCTCATGGCCATTTTGCAATTTCACTCGGAACATTGCATTTGACAAAGCCTCAGAGATTACACCATCTTGTTTTATTGCGTCTTGCTTCGACATATCAAAAGGGTTGCAAAAATAGTACTTTTTTTATTAAAAATCAACTTGATTATATCCGTTAGTCATTCTACCCTTCATTCTGCCGCCTCCACTCATTAATCCGTCATACTTTCTCATGAGTAAATAGCTATCTATTTGTTGCAATGTGTCTAAAACAACACCAACCAAAATCAATAAACTAGTGCCTCCAAAAAACTGACTAAACTCTTGATTTACATTGGCCTGAACAGCAAATACTGGTAACACTGCAACGATACTAATCGCTATTGCTCCAGGAAGAGTTATACGAGAAATTACTCCATCTATGAAATTAGCAGTATGCTTACCTGGTTTTATTCCAGGAATAAATCCGTTGTTTCTCTTCATGTCCTCAGCCATTTGAACAGGATTAAAAATAATCGCAGTGTAGAAATAGGTGAAAACCACGATTAAAAACACAAGAAAAGCATTGTGCCAAAATCCATTAGGGTTCATTAAACTCATCAACCAATCAGGAGCAGTAGTTTCTGTGTAGAAACTGCCAATGGTCGCGGGTAAAAACAACAATGCTTGAGCAAAAATGATGGGCATAACACCAGCAGCCAAAATCTTAATTGGCAAATATTGACGTGCCCCACCATATTGACGATTACCAATTACTCTTTTGGCGTAGTTAACACTGATTTTACGTGTTCCTTGTGTAAGTAAAATTACCAACAGAACAACCATAAACCAAATAACTAACTCCACTAAGAACAAAATCGGACCACCTTTAGTTAAACGGAATAAAAACTCACTCACGATAGCCGAAGGCATTCGCGCAATAATACCAACCATGATAATCAAACTAATACCGTTGCCCAATCCACGATCAGTGATCCTCTCTCCCATCCACATAGTAAACATGGTACCGGCAGTTAATAATATTACGTTCGTGAATAAGAACATTCCTTTTGACATGATATCACCGTAGTTGAATAATAAGGCACGAGCATTACCCGGGGTACCAATTATGTTATTCAAATATGCATAAGCCTGAACTGCGGTAAATACTATAGTTAAAATACGGGTATACTGGTTGATTTTTCTTCTACCCTCTTCTCCTTCTTTCTGCAACCTTTGAAAACTAGGTATGGCAATAGATACCAACTGCATAAAGATAGAAGCTGAAATGTAAGGCATAATACCCAGAGCAAAAATTGCTCCACGCGCAAATGCTCCACCAGCAAAAGTATTAATCAGGCCAAGTATATTGTTCTTGGTTTGTCCTCTAAGTCCTTCGAGCATTTCAGCATCGATACCTGGAAGAATAATGTAAGAACCTAGTCGGTAGATTACAAGCAACATAAGCGTATATACTATACGCTTACGTAGCTCCTCAATGGCCCAAATATGTTTGAAGGTGTCGAGGAATTTTTTCATGTTTATCTGTTAATTACGTGAACAGATCCACCAGCTGTTTCAATTGCTGATTTAGCTGAATCACTAAATTTATGTGCATGAACTTCCAAACCAGCTTTGATTTCGCCGCGTCCTAATACTTTAAACAAATCACTCTTAGAAATAAGATGTTTACTGATTAAAACTTCACGATCAATCTTGTTTACTTTCAACTCATCAGCGAGAGCTTGCAACACATCCAAATTGATAGCAGCATACTCCATACGGTTGATGTTTTTAAAACCACCTTTAGGAATACGACGTTGCAATGGCATTTGACCACCCTCGAAACCAATTTTACGTGAGTAACCGGTACGAGACTGAGCTCCTTTGTGACCTTTTGTTGATGTTCCACCTCTACCTGAACCTTGGCCACGACCAATTCTCTTACGATTTTTGGTTGAACCTTCAGCGGGTTTTAACGTATGTAAATTCATTACGCGTTTTCAATTTTTAATAAATGTTGAACAGTACGAATCATTCCTTCAAGCTGAGGATTTAACTCCAACTCTCTAGAAGCATTCATTTTACGCAAACCTAAAGCTTTAAGTGTTGCTTTTTGATTCTTAGGGTATCCGATACCACTTTTAACCTGAGTGATTTTAACTTTTCCCATAATTTTAACCATTAAACACTTGCTTTAAACTTATACCTCTCAATTTAGCAATGCTAAAAGGATCTCTCATTGTTGTTAAGGCATCAAAAGTTGCTTTAACAACGTTATGTGGATTAGAAGAACCTTTTGATTTAGCCAAAACGTCTGTTACACCGGCACTCTCAAGAACGGCACGCATAGCACCACCCGCAATTACACCTGTACCATGAGAAGCTGGCTTTAACAAAACCTTTCCTCCACCAAATTTTCCAATTTGTTCGTGAGGTACTGTACCATTGATTACAGGAACTTTGATCAGGTTCTTTTTAGCGTCTTCAATACCTTTATTGATAGCGTCTATAACCTCACCAGATTTACCTAAACCATGTCCTACAATACCGTTTCCATCTCCCACAACCACCAAAGCTGTAAAACTGAACGTACGTCCACCTTTAGTTACTTTAGCAACACGGTTAATAGATACTACTTTTTCGGTCAAGGTGATATCACCGGGACGAATGCGTTGAGTATTTCTTAAACTTGACATTTTCTTTATTATTAGAATTGAAGACCTCCTTCGCGAGCTCCGTCGGCCAAACTTTTCACACGACCGTGATATAAATATCCACCACGATCAAAAACTACTTTATCAATACCAGCTGTTAGTGCCAATTCAGCAATTTTCTTACCTACTAATCCAGCTTTCACCACTTTGGTATCGTTAAGTTCATTAATATCTTTTGCACGAGATGATGCAGAAAAAAGAGTAACTCCATTTGAGTCATCAATTAATTGTGCATAGATATCTTTATTACTGCGGTAAACGCTCAAACGAGGGCGTAGCGCAGTTCCAGAAACTACGCCGCGTATGCGAGCGCGAATCTTATTTCTTCTTGAAACTTTAGTCTTAGCCATGAATTTTCCTTACTTTTTAGATGCTGATTTACCAGCTTTTTTACGTAACACTTCACCGCTAAACTTGATACCTTTTCCTTTGTATGGCTCAGGCTTACGGAATGAACGAATTTTTGCGGCAACTTGACCCAGCAACTGTTTGTCTGTACAAACCATCGTTATACTTGGGTTCTTACCTTTTTCAGTTAAAGTAGTAACTGTAATTTCTGAAGGTACTTGCAACAAAATTTTGTGTGAGTAACCCACTACAAACTCTACCAAATTACCTTGGTTTGAAACTTTGTAACCTACACCCACCAACTCTTGCGTTACAGTATGACCTTCACTTACTCCTTTAACCATGTTATTAAGTAAGGAACGATACAAGCCATGAAGGCTCTTATCCTGCTTGCTGTCGCTTGGGCGATTTACAGTCATCACTCCATCGGCAACAACAATTTCAAATTTTGCTGCGATTTCCTGAGACAGTTCTCCTTTTGGCCCTTTAACCTTCACCATACCTGGGGTAAAGTTAACATCAACTCCACTTGGCAGAGTGATGGGGGCTTTTCCTACGCGTGACATTTATTTAATTTTTTATTATTATAATACGAAACATAAAACCTCGCCACCAATACCTAATTGACGAGCTTCTTTATCTGACATTACCCCTTTGGAGGTAGTTAAAATGGCAATACCCAAACCGTTCATTACACGAGGTAAATCTGTGTGGTTTGAATATTTTCTCAAACCAGGTGTACTCACACGCTTCAACGAGGAGATAGCACTTCTTCGGGTTTGATCATCATATTTTAATGCAATTTTGATAACCCCTTGTTTATTTTCAGTAGGCTCAAATTTGTATTTCAAAATATACCCTTTCTCGTATAATACGCGGGTAATTTCCTTCTTCAAATTGCTCGCTGGCACTTCAACGATGCGATGATTTGCTTTCATCGCGTTACGCAATCTGGTTAAGTAATCTGCTATAGGATCAGTCATTTTCTTTAATTATTACCAACTAGACTTAGTTACACCTGGTATCTTACCATCGCTTGCCAACTGACGGAATTGATTTCTACAAACCCCGAAAGTACGGATATAACCACGTGGCTTACCAGTAATTTTACAACGGTTGCGCAAACGCACTGGTGATGCATTTCTTGGAAGCTTCTGCAACTCTTCATAGTTACCTTCAGCTTTCAACTGAGCGCGTTTCTCAGCGTAATGAGCAACCATTGCTTCACGTTTACGCTGTCTAGCTTTTATACTCTCTTTTGCCATTTTTTAATCTTTTTTGAAGGGGAAACCCATTAATCTCAAAAGTTCCAATCCTTGCTCGTCATTTTCAGCACTAGTTACTACTGTGATGTCCATTCCAGAAATTCTGTTAACTTTATCAATGTCAATTTCAGGGAAAATTATTTGCTCCGTAATACCCATAGTCCAGTTTCCACGGCCATCAAAACCTTTAACGGTTAAACCTTGGAAATCACGAATACGAGGCATTGAAACTGAAATCAAACGATCTAAGAAATCATACATCTTTTCACGGCGCAAAGTAACTTTACAACCGATAGGCATTTTCTCTCTTAATTTAAAGTTAGAAATCGCCTTCTTTGAAAAGGTGGCTAAAGCCTTCTGACCAGTAATCTTAGTCATTTCATCTACTGCAGCATCAACTAATTTCTTATCATTCACTGCAGCACCAACACCTTGGTTCAAAACAACCTTAGTGATTCTGGGCACTTGCATGCTATTACTGTAGTTGAACTTAGCCTGCATTCCAGGAATAACTTCTTCTGAGTACTTCTTTTTTAATCTAGGTGTATAGCTCATCTCTCCAATTATTTAATAATTTCTCCTGACTTCTTGGAAAAGCGCTGCAATTTACCATTTTCATCGCGCTTACGCCCTATACGAGTGGGTTTTCCGTCTACCATGACCATTAGATTAGACAAGTGCACTGGAGCCTCAATCTTATCTATTGATCCGCTAGTGTTTTGAGCAGTTGGTTTTCTATGTTTTGTAACAATGTTGATACCTTCTACTAAAGCACGAGTTTTGTCTGGGTAAACAGTCAACACACGACCGGTTTTACCCTTGTCGTCACCTGACAATACCATCACGGTGTCACCCTTTTTTACGTGTAATTTCTTTGTATTTGACATTTTTATAATACTTCAGGTGCTAAAGAAACGATTTTCATAAACTGCTTGTCACGCAATTCACGCGCAACAGGCCCAAAAATACGCGTTCCACGAGGCTCGCCGGCATTGTTTAGCAATACACAGCTGTTCTCATCAAAACGGATGTATGATCCATCGGGTCTACGTACCTCTTTTTTAACTCTTACTACTACAGCCTTAGAAACGCTACCTTTTTTTACGTTTCCACCTGGCATAGCATGCTTAACGCTGACAACAATCTTATCACCAACGCTAGCGTAACGGCGCTTGGTTCCGCCTAAAACACGAATGCACAAAACCTCTTTGGCACCGCTGTTATCAGCCACTTTTAATCTACTTTCTTGTTGTATCATAATTATTTGGCTTTTTCTACTATTTCAACAAGTCTCCAACGCTTTGATTTGCTCATAGGACGAGTTTCCATGATGCGAACAATATCGTTCTCACCACACTCGTTACGTTCATCATGCGCAGCAAACTTCTTAGTTTTCTTAAAATATTTACCGTATTTCGGATGCTTAACACTACGTACAATAGCTACAATAATGGTCTTATCCATCTTGCTACTGGTAACTGTTCCGATTATTTCTTTACGGGCGTTTCTTGTTGCTTCCATTAGTCTTCAATTGAATTTGCGTTGTTTCTGAGATAAGCTTGGTATTGCGCTTCAGTTCTACGAGCATTTAACTCGGTCAACAAACGTGCAATATCTCTGCGACTCTCTTTTAATTTATGTGGTTGATCCATAGGAGATACAGCATTCTGAAACTGCATCTTTTGGTAACGCTTACGTTCCTCTCTGTATAATTCAACCAACTCTTTGTTGGACATTCCCTTTATTTCTACGTTTTTCATAATTAATCCTCAGGGTTAAAATCAGGACGAACAGTAAACTTACAAGCCACAGGCAATTTCTGAGCTGCTAAACGCATTCCTTCTTTTGCAATATCTAATGGCACTCCTCCTACTTCGAACATGATGGTTCCAGGCTTAACACGTGCAACCCAATATTCTGGAGCACCTTTACCTTTACCCATACGAACCTCAGCTGGCTTCTTTGTAATAGGCTTATCTGGAAAAATACGAATCCAAACTTGACCCTCACGCTTTAAATAACGAGTTACAGCAATACGAGCTGATTCAATTTGACGTGCAGTGATCCATTTAGGCTCCATACATTTCAAACCAAAACTTCCAAACTCTATGCGGTGACCACTTCCGGCAATACCTCGAACACGTCCTTTCTGCTGTTTTCTATATTTTGTTCTTCTTGGACTTAACATACTCTTTAACTATTAGTTATTTCTGCGACGACGGTCTTGACGATCGTTACCACCACGTCCACCGCGGTTGTGTCCGCGATCGTTGCCGCGAGGGTTAGACTTACGTTCGGTATCTTGAGAAGGAGATAAATCTACTTTACCGTATATCTCCCCTTTACAAACCCAAACTTTAATACCAATCTTACCATAAACCGTTTGAGCTTCCACCAATGCGTAATCAATGTTAGATCTCAAAGTGTGTAATGGTGTTCTTCCTTCTTTGTATATTTCTGAACGCGCTATTTCAGCTCCATTCAAACGACCACTGATACGAATCTTAATTCCATCAGCACCCATTTTCATTGTACCTTGTAGTGCATTCTTAATAGCACGCTTGTAAGAAAAACGATTCTCAATTTGTTGAGCTATATTTTCTCCTACTAACGCAGCATCCAATTCAGGGCGCTTAATTTCATGAATATTAATTTGAACATCTTTACCAGTGATGCGCTTTATCTCCTCACGGATTGCATCAACCTCTTGTCCACCTTTACCAATAACAATACCCGGACGAGCAGTATTAATGGTCAAAGTGATTCTCTTCAATGTACGTTCAATTACTACTTTTGCAATACCACCTTTGGGTATACGCGCTTTCAAGTATTTGCGGATTTTCTCATCTTCTACGAGTTTATCTCCGTAGTCATTACCACCATACCAGCTAGAGTCCCAGCCTCTGATAATTCCTAAACGTAATCCTATAGGGTTTACTTTCTGTCCCATTTTTATTATTCCTCGGTTTGGGTGTTGTTAATTTTACTATCAATAATCACGGTAACGTGGTTACTTCTTTTTCTCTGTCTGTAACCTCTTCCTTGCGGAGCTGTTCTTAAACGCTTCATTGCTAAACCACCATCTACGTTAATGGATTTTACATACAATTCGCTGTCTTCAATACGTGCGTCGTTATTTACTACGCCCCAGTTTGCGATACCACTTTTGATCAATTTTGTTAAAAATATCGCATAAGTAGGCTTCTGGTTCCATTGAAGTATGCTCAATGCTTTCTCCACTCGCTGACCTCTTACTAAGTCAGCAACAAGACGCATCTTGCGGGGAGACAACGGACAATTTCTTAATATTGCTCTGGCTTCCATTACTTTAATTATTTACCGTGTCCTTTGTATGTACGGGTTGGTGCAAACTCACCTAACTTGTGTCCAACCATGTTCTCAGTTACATAAACCGGAATAAATTTATTTCCGTTATGAACTGCGAAGGTGTGTCCTACGAAATCAGGAATTATCATTGAACGACGTGACCAGGTCTTAACAACAGACTTCTTGCTAGTTTCGTTCAGTACTTCGACCTTCTTCATTAACTTAATATCTACGAAGGGTCCTTTTTTTATCGATCTTGCCATTTTCGCTTATCTTATCGTTTATTTGTTGCGTTTAGATTTACGGCGCTCAATAATTAAGCGGCTTGTTCCTTTCTTAGGAGCACGTGTCTTTTGTCCTTGTGAGTAGATAAGGTTTCTAGAACGTGGTTGACCTCCTTTATTACGGCCCTCACCACCACCCATGGGGTGATCTACAGGGTTCATCGCTGCTGGACGTGTACGTGGTCTTCTTCCTAACCATCTGCTGCGACCTGCTTTACCTTTAACCTCTTGGCTGTGTTCGCTGTTAGAAACAGAACCTATAGTTGCCATACAAGCACCTAAGATCAAACGACTCTCGCCTGAAGGCAATTTGATAGCTACATATTTACCTTCTTTTGCCATCAATTGAGCATAAGAACCAGCACTACGACAGATTCGTCCGCCTTGACCTGGAGCCATTTCAATGTTATGGATTAATGAACCCAATGGCATTTCAATCAAAGGAAGAGCATTTCCTACTTCAGGAGGTACTCCTGAACCCTGCTCAATTTTTTGTCCAACTTTAATTCCAGAAGGAGCAATAATATAACGCTTCTCGTTGTCAGAATACTGTACTAAACAAATAAACGCTGAACGATTAGGATCGTATTCTACTGTTAAAACTTCACCAGCGATTCCTGGTTTATTTCTTTTGAAGTCAATCATACGGTAGCGACGTTTGTGTCCACCACCAATATACTTCATGGTTGTTCTACCCTGGTTATTTCTACCACCCGATTTCTTAATAGGAGCTAACAAAGACTTTTCAGGCTTGCTAGCGGTAATCTCTTCAAACGTATTAGCTACGCGAAAACGAGTACCGGGGGTCATGGGTTTTAATCTACGTACTGCCATTTCTTAGATGTTTTCAAAAAAATCAATGTTAAACCCTTCTTTTAATGTAACAAAGGCCTTTTTATACTTGTTAGTATATCCGGAGATTTGGCCTGTGCGGCGATTTCTGCGCGCTTTCCCCCGTTGAATCATGGTGTTCACTGAAGCTACTTCTACTTGATAGAAATCTTCAATAGCTTTCTTGATTTCGTCTTTAGTAGCTGTGTGATCTACTACGAAACCGTACTTGCCCTTCTTATCCATCAAAGAACTAGACTTTTCAGTCACCAATGGCTTTTTCAGTATCATGATTAATTGTTCTCTTGAATTTTAGCGATTGCACTTTCAGTGATGATCAAATTCTTCGCCTTCAATACTTCATAAGTATTGATATCCCCGGCAGTCATCACTGTGTTACCAGGTATATTGCGACCAGACAAATACACGTTGCGATTCAAAGATGGTGTAACAAATAAGTTTCTACCATTTACTTTCAATGCCGCTAACAATGATTTGAATTCTGATGTTTTTGGTGTTGCCATATCGAAATCTTCAACAACCAAAATTGCTTGTTCTTGTGCTTTATAAGACAAAGCTGAAAAACGAGCTAATTGCTTTAATTTCTTATTTAATTTGAAGCTGTAGTCTCTAGGACGTGGACCGTGTATACGAGCACCACCTACATAAATACCACTCTTCAATGAACCGTGACGAGCACCACCGGTACCCTTTTGACGGAAAATCTTACGGGTTGAACGGGAAATCTCTGTACGATCTTTTGTCTTATGAGTTCCTTGACGTTGGTTAGCTAAGAACTGTTTTACGTCCAAATAGATGGCGTGATCGTTAGGCTCAATGGCAAATATTTCTTTTGACAATGTAACGGTACGACCAGTTTCTGCACCTTGTTTATTTAATACCTTCAGTTCCATGACTTACTTCTCAATTAATACGGTTGAACCATTGTGACCAGGGATAGAACCCTTAACCACTACCAAATTCTTCTCAGTGTCTACTTTCAAAATAGCTAAGTTCTGAGATTTAACTCTAGAACCACCTGTTCTACCAGCCATACGGGTACCTTTGAATACACGTGCAGGGAAAGAACAAGCTCCAATTGATCCAGGAGCACGCAAACGGTTGTGTTGACCGTGTGTAGATTCACCCACACCCGAAAAGCCGTGACGCTTTACAACCCCTTGAAAACCTTTACCTTTTGATGTACCAACGATATCAACAAATTCACCTTCTTCAAAAAGGCTTGCATCTATTACTGTACCCAATTGTACTTCTCCAGACCAATCTCTGATTTCTACAACTTCAGTTTTAGCTTCAGTATTTGCTTTAGAAAAGTGACCTTTTTCAGCAGAATTAACTTTGCGCTGTTTCTTATCTCCAAAAGCAATTTGCACAGCGTTATAGCCATCATTGCTATCGTTTTTTACTTGAGTAACAACACAAGGACCAGCTTGAATTACAGTACATGCAACTCTCTTGCCATTAGCATCAAAGATGCTGGTCATGCCCAATTTTTTACCAATCAATCCGTTCATGACTCTTATAATTTTATTTCAACCTCAACACCACTTGGAAGTTCTATCTTCATCAAGGCATCTACGGTTTTTGTTGAACCATTAAAAATGTCAATCAAACGCTGGTATGTGCAATATTGGAACTGCTCACGCGCTTTCTTGTTTACGTGTGGTGAACGCAAAACTGTGTAAATCTTTTTGCGTGTTGGTAGAGGCACTGGACCGCTTACTACGACCCCAGTTGTGCGTACCGCCTTTACGATCTTCTCTGCTGATTTATCCAACAAAGTGTGATCGAAAGACTTTAATTTGATTCTTATCTTTTGACTAACCATTTCAGTTGTTTCTTACTTTTTATTTATTAACCGCGAGCGTTAACCTTTTTCAATACCTCTTCAGCAATGTTTCTAGGAGTTTCTGCATAGTGACTGAATTCCATGGTGCTATTCGCACGACCTGATGTAATAGTTCTCAATGCCGTAACATATCCAAACATTTCACTCAATGGAACTTTAGCCTTAACCACTTGAGCTCCTCCTCTTTCGTCCATACCTTCCATTTGTCCACGACGACGATTCAAGTCTCCCATTACGTCACCTGTGTTAGCATCTGGGGTTACAACTTCAAGCTTCATGATAGGCTCTAGTAACACAGGGTTACATTTGCGAGCAGCATCACGGAAACCTTGTTTTGCAGCGATTTCAAACGACAATGAATCAGAATCAACTGGGTGGAAAGAACCGTCGAACAAACGAACTTTGATCTTATCAATACCATATCCAGCCAACACACCATTGTGCATTGCAGCTTTAAATCCTTTTTCAACAGATGGAACAAATTCACGTGGGATAGAACCACCTACAATCTCATTAACGAATTGAAGTCCCTCACCTGGCCAATCAGCATCAGCTGGACCTAATTCAAACTGAATATCAGCAAATTTACCACGACCACCTGTTTGTTTCTTGTAAGTTTCACGATGGGTTGTGTTAGTAGTTAATGCCTCTTTGTAGTTTACTTGTGGCGCACCTTGATTACATTCTACCTTGAACTCACGACGAAGGCGGTCAACGATGATATCCAAGTGCAATTCACCCATACCTGAGATTACAGTTTGTCCTGTCTCGTCATCTGTGTGAACTTTGAAGGTAGGATCCTCTTCAGCCAATTTAGCTAAAGCCATACCCAACTTATCTGTATCAGCCTGAGTTTTAGGCTCAATTGCCAATCCAATTACAGGCTCTGGGAATACCATAGATTCCAAAATGATTGGATTCTTTTCGGCGCATAGAGTATCTCCTGTTTTAATATCTTTAAATCCTACAGCTGCTCCAATATCACCAGCTCCCAAATATTCAATTGGGTTCTGTTTGTTTGCGTGCATTTGGAACAAGCGAGAGATACGCTCTTTGTTACCCGTACGCATGTTCAATACATATGAACCTGCATCTAATTTACCTGAATATGCGCGGATGAAACACAAACGTCCTACATAAGGATCGGTTGCAATTTTAAATGCCAACGCAGAGAAAGGTTCGCTGTAATCAGGTTTACGAGTGATTTCAGCTTCAGTATCAGGATGTGTACCTTTAATTTCTCCGATATCAATTGGAGAAGGCATCAATTCCATTACCATATCAAGCATGGTTTGAACTCCTTTGTTTTTGAAAGAAGAACCACACATCATAGGTACCAATTTCAAATCAATTACGGCAGCGCGCAAAGCGGTTAAAATTTCTCTTTCAGAGATTGAGGTTGGATCTTCAAAGAATTTCTCCATCAAAGACTCATCATAATCTGCTACTGCTTCTAGTAATTTTTCTCTCCATTCGGTAGCTTCCTCTACCATGTCGGCAGGGATGTCAATTACCTCATAGGTCATACCGTGATCTTTTTCATTCCAGATCATTCCTCGGAAGTTGATCAAGTCAACAACCCCTTGGAACTTATCTTCAGCACCAATGGGCAACTGAAGTGGAACCGCGTTACTACCTAACATGGTTTTAACTTGGTTCACAACGTTCAAGAAATCTGCTCCAGAACGGTCCATTTTGTTAACGAAACCAATACGTGGAACTCTATAGTTATCAGCCAAGCGCCAGTTTGTTTCAGACTGAGGTTCAACCCCGTCTACTGAACTAAACAAGAAAACGAGACCATCTAGTACACGCAATGAACGGTTTACCTCTACAGTAAAGTCAACGTGACCAGGAGTATCAATGATATTGATGTGGTATTTTTCACCGCGGTAATCCCAAAAAACCGTTGTTGCAGCAGAAGTAATGGTAATACCACGCTCCTGTTCCTGCGCCATCCAGTCCATTGTTGCAGCACCATCGTGCACTTCACCAATTTTGTGGTTAACACCGGCATAGAACAAAATTCGTTCGGTAGTAGTTGTCTTACCAGCGTCAATGTGAGCGGCAATACCAATGTTTCTCGTATATCTTAAATCGCGTGACATGTTTTCAATTATGCTCTAAAATGTGAGAATGCTTTGTTTGCTTCAGCCATTTTGTGAGTATCTTCTTTCTTTTTTACAGAAGCACCTTCACTTTTTGAAGCTGCAACGATTTCCGCTGCCAACTTTTCGGCCATAGACTTTTCGTTTCTTCTGCGAGAGTAGTTAATCAACCATTTCATTCCTACCGCAACGCGTCTTCTTTGAGGAATCTCAGTAGGAATTTGGAATGTAGCTCCACCCACACGACGTGCCTTAACCTCTACAGCAGGCATTACGTTGTTCATTGCTTTTCTCCAAGTCTCAATACCAGGCTCCTCAGTCACCTTTCTTTCAACAATATCAATTGCATCATAGAAAATCTTCAATGCAGTTGACTTTTTACCATCGTACATCATTCCGTTTACAAAACGAGTAACTAACTGATCGTTGAACTTAGGATCAGGAATCAATATGCGTTTTTTAGCGCGCGTTTTTCTCATGGCTTAACTAGTGATTATTTTTTAGCTTTTGGCTTTTTGGTTCCGTATTTACTTCTTCTTTGATTTCTACCTTCAACACCTGCTGTGTCTAAAGCTCCACGTACAATGTGGTAACGAACACCCGGAAGATCTTTTACCCTTCCGCCGCGTACCAACACAATACTGTGCTCTTGCAAGTTGTGGCCCTCTCCAGGGATGTAGGCATTCACCTCTTTACCGTTGGTCAAACGTACACGCGCTACCTTACGAAGCGCTGAGTTTGGCTTCTTAGGTGTAGTGGTATATACACGGGTACAAACACCGCGTCTCTGTGGACAAGAATCCAATGCAGGAGACTTACTCTTTACCACAATCTCCTGGCGACCTTTTCTAATTAACTGTTGAATAGTAGGCATATTTTTTCCCAAAAAGGACGGCAAAATTAAGATTATTTTTTGTCATTATCAACACATACTCCAAAAAAATATTGATTTTCATTGAAAACATTCAAAAACGCCCATATACATTCATTAAAACTATTTCTGATTTCCTTTCATTATCTTTGTATTTACGTAAAAATATCCCCCGAAAACAACCAAAATCCCCATTTTTACGTCTATGACCACATAATTATACTCTTATTTCCATTTATGAATCTCATCAAAAATATTTTTATCGCTGCAACTCTTTTTATTTCCAATGCCTCATTAGCTCAAGATGAACCAACTTCCGGTGCCCTCGGGTTTCGTGAACGCATCTATGATTTTGGAACTTTAGAAGAAAGTATGCGTTTTGCTACCCACCGTTTTGTTTTTAAAAATACCGGAACCACGCCCATCAAGATTTTAAATGTGGAAACCAGCTGCGGCTGCACCACCCCAACTTGGTCTGAAAATGAAATCAAACCCGGTGATAGCGGATATGTTGACGCTCGTTATGAAACAACCAACCGTCTTGGAACTTTTGATAAAACCGTAACCGTTTATTCTAACTCGAAAATCAATCCCATCCAATACCTAAATATCAAAGGCAACGTCATCCGCCCCCAACCTACCGCTATTGGTGCCCCCATACCAAATATTGGAAATCTTCACGCTGATCTGATCAATTTGACGTTTGATCCTCTGCTTGACAATCAAATCCTCAAGAAAGAATTTAGACTGACCAACAACAGTGATTTTACCGCTACCATTCAGCCTCTTGGCCCTGGAAGGGTTCCTGATTACATCACCATCGAAGGATTTCCGCAATCGCTAGAACCGGGTGAATCGCAAAAAGTAATTGTTACAATTGATGGAATCAAAGCCCCTTCTTATGGTTTCGGGGGATTTGAAATTCCGGTGATTTCTAGCAGTTACGGGAACTTTTATTTAGGCATCAATGTTAGTTACAACCGCAAGCAATACTTCCCCACTTTGAGTGCTAAGAAATTGAAAAAAGCCGCTAAACTAGTGGTTACCCCTACTACGCTGAATTTTGGTGAGGTGCCTTCTGGAGGATATTTGAACGGTTATTTCGATTTTAAAAACGATGGAAAATCGCCTCTGACTATTCACCAAATTGTTCCTGACTGTCCATGTATCACGTTGACCATTCCAAAAACAACTCTTGCTCCTGGAGAAACAATGAGAGTAAAAGTGCTTTTCGATACAGTCACTAAAAACGGTAAAAAAGGGATAGGTATTTGGATTGTCAGTAACGATCCCACTCAACCCGAGCGAAACATATGGGTGCAAGCTACGTTTCCCGAAATCAAGAAACGCAAATGCGCTGATTGTCCATTCTAATTATCTAAGATTGGTGTAAACGTTTTGGACGTCATCATCGCCTTCCAAACGCTCCACTAAATCCAGGACTTCTTGAGCTTGTGTTTCATCTAAATCAACATACGAATTGGGAATGTATTGCAATTCTGCATTCACCACCTCAATTTTCATATCTTCAAGGGCTTTTTGCATTTGTCCAAAATCAGTAAACGCGCTGTAAACGTAAACATCCTCCTCGTCGAATGCAAAATCATCTAGACCGTGGTCAATCAGTTCAAACTCAAATTCATCTAGGTCTTTTCCGGCTAAAGTTGACTTAGCTATTTTAAATACTCCCTTGCGCGTAAAATTGAAATCTAAAGAACCAGTTTTACCCAATGATCCGCCGCCTTTGTTGAAGTGCATGCGAACATTGGCTACTGTTCTGGTTGGATTGTCAGTTGCGGTTTCTACTACTACTCCTACACCGTGAGGTGCATACCCTTCGTAGCGAACCTCTTCGTAATCGCCTTCGGTTTTACTGATTGCTCTTTTAATAGCGGCATCTACCCGATCTTTGGGCATATTCACGTTCTTGGCATTTTGAATAGCCAGACGTAAACGCGGATTGTAATCAGGATTTTCGCCGCCCATTTTCACAGCGATTGCAATTTCCTTTCCTAACTTGGTAAACTGCTTTGCCATTTTGTCAAAGCGTGCGAACATTTTATGTTTGCGTTTTTCGAATATCCTTCCCATACAATTCCAAATTTTGGAGTGCGAAGTTATAAAAGTCTGCGCATTTATCTATTAGGCCATTTGCAAATGTGCTAATTTACCGTTGGTATTGACATTAACTTTCACCTGTCGAAGTAAGAATTCTTTCAACTCAATGCCTGAGTATTTCAACAAAAAGGGTAATATACTTTTGGTGGGGTGCATGTTGGGCATGGTATTGACATCTAAAATAAAGGGCATGTGATTCCAAATTCTAAAATCAACACGAGAAACATAACTCAAGCTCAAAACATGGTGAATTTGAATCGCAGACAAAATTAGATCTTCTAAAACCGCCGGTTCTAAAGTGTACTCCATTTCGCGTTTGGTTGTCCCAAAAGAGCTTCCAGCCACATAAATAGCTCTGCTAGGAAATGGAACTATCTCAGCAGGTTTTAAAGTTTCATATCCATTACCACTGCTATTGGGTATAACCGCTACTGAAAACTCCCTCCCCAATAAATAAGGCTGAACCAAAGTTTCCGAATCTAAAACAGCATTTGACAAAAACTCAAAATTCTCAGCATCATTGTCTAAAATAGAAATTCCCCTATGACAACCTCCAAAACGTGGTTTCACTATGACCCTACCATGGTATTCGTTTAACGACTTTATCGTTCTAAAAGTTGTGGCCGTTTTTATGCCTTGTTCTATGCATAAATCTTCAACCAGTAACTTATCTTGTGCAGCATCTTGAGCATGACCGCTACTGCTCAAATGATTGATTTTATGCAAATCAAGAAACTTGGCTACTGCAGCTTGGCTTTCATTCCCAAATCCATAACATAAATTAAAAACCACATCAAAAGTTCGCAAGAATTCTCCAAACTCAGGCGTTGGAGTAGTCATATGAACAACGGTTGTGTCAAATTCTCCTCCTAATGCATGATAAATTGATGAAATGGTAGAAAAATCTATATTCTCTTTCCATGGTGTAAAACGGCTATCTGCATATAATATTGCTGCCGTGGGCAAAGGAAAATCATGACTCATTGAACAACAAAATTACTTGGCCCAAACAAGAGACAATGTTACCAAATTGTTAAGATTGTGTTTTGTGTAAATTCTTCATCAATAAAAAAAATAGTGGTTAGAAATCAGCTTGATAACCAAAATATCAATAGAGCGTCAAAACAAATTTGCTGAAGAAATAGATTGTGTGCCCAATAACACAACCTATAATATCACAACTTCGGTTTATATTCGCTAATCCATGATGAAATTGATTAGTTTGTCATTATTGTTTGGAATGATCAGTCAAGCATTTGCTCAACCAGACTATCCAAAAAATGAAAAAACACCTTTCCCTCCCCTTCGTGTAGCTATCGGTTTTTCGCCCGATTTAAACTACCGACATCTGACGAATGTCAACAACAGTTGGACGTCGTACCAAATCATCGACCTGCGCAATAAAACGGAAATCCCTCGTATTGGTCATTCCACTCAACTGAATCTTGCTATTGATCTTACTAAAAGAACTTCCATAGAATTTGGGTTTGGCTATAGAGATATGGGTTTTGCCAATGAAAATATAACGGTCTTTAAACCCAATATCGCTTATATAGCGACTTTGGTTGACCACTTTTATTACTATTCTATTCCAATAGCTCTAAGGCAAACTTGGGGGAATAAAAAATGGCAGTTTACCTACCATTTAGGTTTGTCAACAAATATTTTTAGAGTTCAAAACACCAATATCATTCCCATTTCCTCAAACATCGCAGACACAACCATTGTAAATGTTGATGGAAGATCCATTTATAAGGATATTGTTCTCATTCCTTCGCTTGGACTTGGAACCACCTACAACATCAATTCTAAATCACAGATATGCTTAGAGCCTACATTGCGCTATTCAATCTCAAGCCTAACCCAAGATACTCCGATCAACGGTTATTTATATAACGTAGGATTAAATCTTACCTACAGATGGAAGTTGAATTGATCCTTTTTCCGACCTTTGCACCATGAAGGATGTTTTTGTAATTGACATTACCCGCACAGCCGTTGGTAAATTTGGTGGCACTTTGGCCTCTGTTCGTCCAGATGATTTGGCTGCAGAAGTAATTAAATCCATCGTTGCCCGAAATCCTCAAATAGATTATTCCGAAGTTGACGAAGTGATATTTGGCGCTGCCAATCAAGCGGGCGAAGACAACCGAAATGTTGCGCGCATGGCTTCTCTTTTAGCAGGAATTCCTGAAACCGTTCCCGGATATACCGTAAATCGTTTGTGTGCCTCGGGACTTCAAAGCATCCAAAACGGTTACATGGCCATCAAAAGTGGTGAAGCAAATCTAATCATTGCTGGTGGAACTGAGAGCATGACCCGTGCACCTTTTGTCATGGCCAAGGCAGAATCTGCCTTTTCTCGCACCCCTGAAATTTACGATACCACCATTGGGTGGAGATTCACCAATAAAGCTCTTTCAAAGCTTCACTATCCTTTCTCAATGGGAGAAACTGCTGAAAATGTTGCCGAAAAATACAATATAACTCGTGAGCGTCAAGATCAATTTGCCTATGAATCTCAATTGAAATGGCAGCAAGCACATGAACGTGGAGATTTCGGTGATGAAATCACCCCCATTTACATCCCTCAGAAAAAAAAGGATCCGATCGTGTTTCAAACTGATGAGCACCCGCGTTTGAGCACTACCGATGTTTTAGCTACCCTTGCTCCCGCTTTTCGTTCTAACGGAAGTGTGACTGCTGGAAACTCCTCTGGAATCAACGATGGCGCTGCTTGTTGTTTGCTTGCCAGTGAGGACATAGTTAAGAAATACAACCTCACCCCTATGGCCAGAATTGTAAGTTTTGGCATTGCCGGTGTGGATCCAGCTATCATGGGAATTGGACCCGTACCAGCTACTCAAAAAGCCCTTCAAAAAGCCGGCTTGACTATAGATCAACTTGACATTATGGAACTGAACGAAGCTTTTGCTGCTCAAGTCCTTGCCAGCATTGACTTATTGAAAGCAGATCCGAGCAAAGTCAATCTCAACGGCGGAAGTATTGCCATTGGCCACCCCCTCGGCGCATCGGGTACTCGCATTTCAGCCACATTATTACACCAAATGCAACGCAATAAGTCCCTAAAATACGGCCTTGCCACCATGTGCATCGGCGTAGGACAAGGCTCTGCAATTATATTTGAAAATTGGTAAATGGTAGTTGGTAAATGGTAGTTGGTAGTTGGTAGTTGGTAGTTGGTAGTCCAAGTGCTAGAGACTAGAGACTAGAGACTAGAGACTAGAAACCTGCTACCCGATACCCGATACCCAAATCCTGAAACCCGAAAAATGACTCGCTACAAAATTGAACTTCAGTATTTAGGCAAAAACTACCATGGTTGGCAAAAACAACCTAATGTACATTCTGTGCAAGCCGAGATAGAAGGCAAGCTATTCCAAGTGCTGCAAACTGAGGTTGAAGTAGTTGGTTGCGGAAGAACGGATACCGGCGTACATGCTTCTCATTATGTGGCTCATTTTGATTTTGAAAAATCCATTGATTGTGCTAAAATCAAAAATTCATTGAACCGATTGCTACCCCCAGATATTAGCATTACGCATCTCGTGGAGATTTCGAATGATTTTCATGCAAGATTTTCGGCAGTTTCCAGGGAATACAAATATTATATTGATTTCGAAAAAAATGCATTTCGGGGTGACTTGGCTTGGATTATAAAGTTGAATTTAAATTTTGAAGTGCTACTAAAAGCCTGCGAAATCATTAAAAACCATTCTGATTTCAGCGCATTTTGCAAAGCAAAAACTACCAAAAATAGCTACAATTGCATCATTTATGAAGCAAAATGGGAGCACACCGATACGGGTTTGGTTTTTACCGTAAAAGCCAATCGCTTTTTAAGAAACATGGTACGAGCAATGGTAGGCACCCTCATTGAAGTGGGCACTGAAAAAATAAACCTCCAAGAATTTCAGTACATCCTAAATTCAGGCAAACGATCTGATGCTGGTAAATCTGTCCCCGCGCATGGATTATTTCTAACAAAAGTAGAATATTAATACGGGTATCGGGTATCGGGTATCGGGTAGCGGGTTCCGGGTACCGGGTACCGGGTTCCGGGTTCCGGGTAGCGGGTAGCGGGTTCCAGCTACCAACTACCAGCTACCAACTACCAACTACCAACTACCAGCTACCAACTACCAACGACTACAGATTTAATCTAGACCCAACTTACGTAAGAATCGATCTACGCTGCGCTCGCCGGTTATCATGACGCCAAAATCAGAAGGCTTAACTTTTGAATTGGTTGCTTCCATGATCTTGTTCAACTCGTCATCGTTGCTGTAAATGCTGACCTTGTTTGGTGTCAGGAAGAAATAAATGGTATTGGCACCGTCGCTGAGGTAAATGTGCATTTTCTGAGATCCACGCTTGGCCTCTAAATACATGGTGGCATTGACCGAGCGATTGATGGGCAATCCAAACATACTTACCAAGGTAACCTGTCCGTCGCAAAACATTCCGTTCAGTTTTGAGTCCCAACGAAATTCGGCTTCGCTCAAAATCAAGTTGTAATTGGTTTCGTCCTTGCCCCCAAGTAATTGAAGGTTTCCTTTGATGCGGTTGTTCTTTTCAACGTCTTCCAAAACTGATTTAAAGAGTTTAGGATCATCAATCATTTCTGCCAAAGCGTCTTTGAAAACATCGGTGTTGATGTTTGCAGCTCCGTCGCCCTCACCTACAAATATTTCGCCCAACCGCTTTTTGAAGTCTGGATGTAAGGGGAAATCTAACAACATAGACAGATTAAAGACAAACGAACTATCCCCGGGTTTCAAATTGGCTTCACCTGCAGTACGGAATTTTACATACTCTGATTCCACACCAAAATCCATAGGACCTTCAGCGTGAATTGAGTGATCTTTCTCGTTAAATTGAACGTAGTTACCGCGTCGAGAACCTTCACGCAACTTCGACTCACTTCCAGCCATGAAGCTTTGCTTCTCATGATCCCAATAAAGAATACCCGTATCTTGAGTCACATCGTTGTCACTCAACCTGCGCTTGGTTGAGTTGAAAACGGGATAAATATGCGATGAATCTTTGGCCACATGTAACCCTACGAAAATTCGGGCACCGCTGGCATTTCTCGGTGGACTCATGGGCAATATCACGTCTTGGGGATTGATTGAGCCTTTGAATTTGCACCAATGACTTTCAATCATGTTCTTAAATGTATGCATGGGCTTGACCAATCCGCTGAAACGAAGAAATTGTTCCTGAGAATGCAAATTTGCCGAACCTTTAAAGGCGATTCGTGTATCTAAAGTAAAGGATCTCTCCTCTTTGATGTTTCCGTATGCTTCAAGATGGTGTTCTCTGTTGAAGTACATACTGTCAAAATATATATCTTGTTTCTTACCGAGCTTGTCAACATATTTATACCAGCCGGCTCCCGCAATTCCGTTCTTACCATATATTTTGGCTTTTACATCATTGATGGTATGGTACTGATCAATGCGGTTTGCAATGATTTTAGCTTTGATTACAGTGTCCATGTTTGCTTCGGCGCGTATGAGTACTTTTCCGTCGGCGAGGAACAATCGAGAGTCGCCCAAATCAATATGAGGAATCTCAGATACCTTCAGAGTGTAATCGTTCATGTCATACAAGCCTTTACGTCCCTCGAAACGAAGACTGTCTTGGCGAATATGCGTACTCATGAAATCAGGAGTAATACCTGCCATTGTAGAGCCCACACGAGCTTCGATTGTTTTGGCATCCATCTTCCACACGTAGTCGCTCAAATTGGTTTGATACATGTTGAATGGGAACTGAGTGATTTGACCAGGGATGTTTGATCTAAACGATCCGGTGCGGGTCAAAAAGTCCATGGTTCCGTTGATGTTGTTACTCGCAAAAGCCACTTTCGAAGAGTCTAACGTAAATATCTTCAAATCTGCTTGTTGAGAAATGGCCTGCTTCGGTGCCAAATGCATGGCATTGGAACGCAGTTCGGCTAGATCCCACTTCAACAATCCATCACCCATAAGCTTGGAGGGCGATTGAGTGGTGGTTCCGGTAAATTTGTGCGCATAAACAAAAGCCTTGGTAGCGTATTTACCCGTGGTCACTTTGTACTCGTCTTTGTAAGGAAACCAATTTAAAGTGGCATCCACAGCGTGTGCTTCTGCATAGCGAGTATTCTCTTTAAGATCGTAAGTATTGATGGGGCCGGTAGTGGTTGTGGGGAGCATCAAAATTCGGGTAAACGCCGTCTTCGAAGTTTCATAGTCAATGGTTCCTGTTTCGCCGTAGAAGCCCACCTCACTTAAATTCATGGTCATTTCTCCTTTGCCCTTGCCCTTATACATGGACAAACCCGCTGGAGGGGTGCGTTTTACAAATCCCAAAGAATAATCTGGCTGAATGTATACGTAATGTCTAAAAACAGGGAAAATATCTGCAGAATAGAAGGTTCCGTCGAATTTTAAACCATCAATGGTAAAATTATCTAAGGAATCAATAGTGAAAGGGTCAACTGTAAATTTGAACTTATCGGCAATGTATTGACCACCGTGAATGCTGGGTTTATCATAGAGAATATCTCCCCCTCTGTTGGATTTGAAAATAGGATATTCGGGATAATCAATGTTACCCGATTTGTTGTTGGGTTTATCAATAAACAGTGTTCCACCAATATTCCGGAATACCGATTTGATGGGTCTTAAACGCACGCCCGACTCATCTGGGAAGTACATTCTCATAGAGTCAATAACCGCAAAATCTACCGTAAATCGGGTGTAATCAAACTTAAATGCCTGTCCGAAAAACTCAAATCTACCCGCGCTTACTTGTCCGCCAAACTCTAAAGTACGATTCTTTTTAGCCTTCACTTTTTGTTCATTGGGAAGTACATAAACACTTTGAGAATCAGAGAAGTTAAATGCTGCTACCCCCTCAATATCCAATTCGTTGCTGAGCAAGTTCAAGGTGGCATTGGGTTTTGCGGCAATAACTGAAGAAAGTCTGATGACATCATAATCTTTCGATTTTTTATTCATCAATATGTAGTTAAATAACTTGTCTTTAACTGTAACGCTATCAGTTTCGAAATTATAGACCACAAATCCATCATCGTGAAGATCAATGAAAGGGTGTTGAGCAGAACCCGGGTCTGATCCATAAAATGCGCAGTAATCTTTCAGCGAAAAGGTCAATCTATCTGGCGTAACATATTTGCGTTTGAGCATTTGCGTGCGATCTGTGATTTGCTTTGAAAGGTTAGCAATCGCAGCTGCATCCTTATTCTTGGCCATGTACAACTTTTTTAATTCTGCCTTCATGTCATCCAATTGCTTGTCTTTGGGCATTCGGTTGTAATAAGCATAGATTTTTTCTAAAGGATTTGCTGTTAAAGGACCTTGAATTCGATCGTAGTAAATCTGCCTATAGAAATCGTTTGATTGAAATAGTGCGGGTTTATCGTTATTATAGTTATCAAAATCAACAAAGGGTTCTGTGATTTTCCAACGAACCGTTTGAACATCAATGCTCATATTGTGAAAATTATCAGCAAATGAACCGCGCATCAATCCGTCTTCTCCCTTATTGATTTCAAGCAAGTTGTTTGCATATTTAAATGACACATTCACACTGGGATGGTAAATGTATTTCCCGGTATCTAAATTCAAGGTGAATTCTGTTTTGAGGGATGTGGCTACGCCGTTTTGAATTCGGAATCCTTTACTTTGTAATGTTACTTTGGGTTTGTCTTTGAAATAAACATCAATGACAGACGGTTTTCCATCAACGGTACTGGTATTAATTGCGGTACCTTGAAGTGAAAATCCTCCGGTAAAAACAGATTTTTCACCCACAATACCTTTAATTTTCAAATCGTTATCAAAAGATGTGAATCTAGGAAATTTAGCTCTTTTGCGTTGCGCTGTATCGAAAAAGTCAATCAGTTCGTCGGCAAAACTTCCGGCAATGGGTTTTGCAAAAAATCGGGGAAATTGGAGCCAAACGGTATCCACTTTGTAACTCGATTTTCTAAACTCAATGGAAAATTCTTTAAACGAAACTTGAGCATTTTCGCCGGGCATGATTCGGTTGAAATTTGCTACGCCTTTGGTACCCTTCCAAATTCCTTCGGAACCAAAAAAGACTCCCGATGTTTGTATTTCGATGGTATCATTAACGGCAACTCCTTTTAACTTCACATCCGGAAATTCAATAGCCAATCGACCACCCTTATTAGAAAGTTTGAAATCAGCGCTATCAACATACCATTTGCGAGTATCTGACGACTGATACAGCACATTTTTTTCAAACAAATTGGAAGTAACGGTCAGAAAATCCAAGAATTCTTTATCGGTTGTTTCTACTAATTCTGTAGCGATTTTTTTCCATTGTTCTAAAACTTCAGAGTTCATAGAACGCTCCAAACTACCCGTATATCCTTTATAAAATAGATGAAAATAAGGAACCAAAATAAGTCCTTGATCTAACATTTTGTTAGACATATTTATGAGATATCGTTGCTGTTCAGGACTGTAAAGTCCGTTGGTCCAATTTTGAGTGAATTTTTCAAAATCCGCTTTCACCGCTTTATCTTGAACGGCCTTGTAACGATCTTGAAGTTCAATGATGAACTGAGCAGGCTCGGTATTAAATCGCCTAACGGCTTGAGCTTTCAGTGACTGTGCACCAAGCAGAAATATTCCTAAAAAAAATGCGTAAAATCTCAATCTCATAGCATGTTGCAAAGTGCAAAGATTACAAAGTAACGAAGTTCGGCGAGATTTTCTTTGAAATTCGCCGAACTCAAAAATAAACCGATTAACCTGCGGCTTTTACGATTTCAAAAAAGTCGCGGGCTTTCAAACTCGCTCCGCCAATAAGTCCACCGTCAATATCAGGCTGAGCAAAGAGTTCAGCGGCATTGTCAGGCTTCACTGAACCACCGTATAAAATTCTGGTGGCCTCGGCAACGGGCTCTCCAAATTTCTTGTTTAACAACGAACGAATAAAGGCATGTACCTCTTGAGCTTGAGCAGAGCTGGCTGTTTTTCCGGTGCCAATGGCCCAAACTGGCTCATAAGCAATGACAATTTTATGCATCTCTTCGGAAGTAATTCCGGTTAGTCCTTCTTCAATTTGTTTTTCAATAACTGACCAATGCTGTTCAGCTTCTCTTTCCTCTAACGTTTCCCCAACACAGTATAGTACCGTCAATCCAGCGGCAACAGACGATTTATTCTTTAACGAACAGGCAGAATTAGTTTCATTGAAATATTGTCTGCGTTCACTATGACCAACTATAACATGAGATGCTCCCACTGAAGCAATCATTGAAGCAGAAATCTCTCCTGTATAAGCACCCTGGTTTTCTTGATGAACATTCTGAGAACCCACAAAAATACCCGACCCCTCCATCAACTTCACAGCCGAAGCCAACACCAATGAGGTAGGACAAACTACCACTTCTGCGGTATTTGCGCGAAACTCATCTCTTACAATTCCACGAATTTCAGTAATCAACGCTTGACTTTCGGTCAAGGTTTTGTGCATTTTCCAGTTGCCAGCAACAATTTTATTTCTCATATATAAAGTACTACAAAATTAACCAATTTCATTTAGCGAAGCACTGACCCAGGTCATGGCAAGTGCGAATTGTTCTTCTCTCGACAAATGACTGTTATCCAAGACGCGATAATCAGAAGCCATTGTTAGCGGACTATCTTCCCTACTACTATCTATGGTGTCGCGACTAACCAAATTGTCATAAATCTCTTGCCATGTTACATTTTGACCAGCCTGTTTCAATTCAGCATATCTCCTATCTGTGCGCACTTCAGAGCTGGCAGTCATAAAAATCTTCAATTCGGCGTTTGGATAAACCACGGTTCCTATGTCGCGTCCATCCATGACCACTCCCTTGTTCAATCCAATTTTTTGCTGAATCTCAACCAATTTACGCCTAACTGCAGAAATCTTGGCGATGTAACTAACCTGTGATGAAACCCTCAAATCTCTGATCCGAGATTCTACGGATACACCGTTGAGCACTACTTCAAATCTACCTGTATCTCCATTTAAATCAAATCGAATATCAATATCAGTTAATCGAGCCTCAACGGCAGCTTCATCTTGTGGATCAATCTCTTTATCTAAGATAAACAAGGTAACAGCCCTGTACATGGAACCTGAATCAATAAAGATATAACCCAAATGTTGAGCTAATTGCTTCGCTAAAGTTCCTTTACCACAGCTCGAATAGCCATCAATAGCGATGTTTATCTTTTTGTTTTTTTCGGGGGATGATTCTTCTAAATTCACCTTGAAATTATTTGGTAAACAACGATTGCGGAATAAGTGTAAGACTTAAAGTATTGGCATTTTGACCAGGGAACAACGACGCGCTCGCATAAGTCAGATGGTATTTCCATACTTTAAACTTGATTCCCCATCCAAATCCAGCCAAACCGGGCCTAATTTCAGGGCTCATCTCCATTCGGCGTTGATGATTGTACCCAAATAGAATGCCCATATTTTTACCCAAAACAAGCTCACCTCCAACGGCTAAATGCCTAAATCCCTTAGCTATGAAATTAGCTGGATTATTGTTCACCTCTTGACCTGATAAATCAATTTGACCGCTGCTTAAATATTGATTGAAAGTCAAATCCCACCTCTGTAGGTTATGTAATACTGCGTGAAAACGGAAGGGCATGTGAACAGGTTTATAAGAAGCCCCTAATTGAATATTAAAAGGTAAAGACTCTCTTTCTGCGTCCTTGTATACCGCAATTTGATAACCCAAGTTTTTGACTACCATACCCACTTGTACTCCTGTATCAGAACGGGAATAAAGAGCTCCCAAATTGAGGAATGCTCCGTTAGATACGTATGGACCTAAAACCGAATAAGCAAAACCTGTTTGAGCGCCAATATTTAAATGTTTGTGTACTTTTTTGGCATAACCAATAGTGAATTTTAGTTCATTGGCAATGATATCTGTTTGGTAATTACCGCCTTCATCGTACCCTTTCATGGTTCCGTAATCTATGTACTGAGCATGGAATGAGAAGAGTTGCTTCTTTATTTTGAATGCATATCCAGCACCTCCATGCCTCACTGGACTCACTCCGTTGCTCCCAGCAATCAAGGTACCAAATGAAGCACCGTATTGATTCAGAATGCTTTCGTTCAGCAAGGCTGGATTGTGAACGGCATATTGAATATCTGTCTGTGGTTGAGCAATTAAATATCCTCCCCAAGCCAAACTTCGGGCACTCATGGGGGCATCCAAATTCGCGAATATGCCCGTTCCACCTATTTGTGCGTTCGCAGAAGAAAAAATACTTCCCCCGAAAAACAACAAAATAAAACGTATGTAGAATATCTTTTGGAACATGCTTTGCAAAAATAGGCTTTATTCCGAACTTTGCACTTCGAATGAATGGCCTCATTTTTGGACTTAACTCTCTAGCTGAGCATCAAGGGTTTGTAATAACTCAAGGAACCTTTGACGGAGTTCATGGAGGGCATGATTGGGTGCTCAAACGAGTGGTTGACCTTTCCAAGCAACACAAAGTACCTTCTATGCTCATTACATTTCACCCCCATCCAAGGTTGGTTGTTCACCCAAACGATCCAAGCGTTCAATTGCTTACCTCCATCGAAGAAAAAGCAAAAAAAGTATTGGCTAAGGGCATTGATACGGTTTTAGTCTTGGAATTCACCGAAGCTCTGGCTCATTTAGATCCCGAAGAATTTGTAAAACAAATATTGGTGGAACAACTGAAGGTAAAAGCCATGGTTGTAGGTTACGACCACCGATTTGGCAAAAACCGCAAAGGTTCATTCGAAGATTTATTGCACTTTTCCCAAAAATACAACTTTGAAGTAGACGAAATAAATGCTCGTTTGATTGACGATATAGCCGTTAGTTCCACCCGAATCAGACAAGCCCTAATGATGGGTGATTTAGCAACCGCCAATAAAATGCTGGGATCACCTTACACCCTTTCAGGCAAGGTTGTTCACGGCAATAAAAGAGGGCGCACCATTGGATTTCCAACTGCAAACTTAGAACTATCTGAACTTCATAAACTCATTCCACCCATGGGTGTATATGCAGGATATGCAGAAATAGAGAGCGATGACTTTGCCGCTCAAAAATTCAAAACCATGATAAATATAGGGGTAAGACCCACTGTAGATGGCAAGAATTTGAGCATTGAAGCACATATTTTAGATTTTAATTCCGACCTTTACGGGCGAAAAATTGAACTTCAACTCTGTCAGTTTTTAAGAAATGAACAAAAATTCGATGGCATTGAAGCGCTAAAAATTCAACTAGCAACTGACAAATCAAACACATTGCAAGTACTAATTTGACGCCATTTAACAAACATATCGTACTCTTTTTGATGGCTTTGAATGCAGTTTTCATCTCTGCTGCAAGTCCGTACATACCTCAAGAAGAAGAAGAAGAGGCCATGCATGAGCCGGTGGCTCCACAAGTAATTGATACCACAGAATCTGAACTCGAAGACCCTGATAACTTCATTCTAGATGACACCGAAAGCCCTGATTCTGCAGCAGGAAGCATTTTTATTCCTGGTTATTACCCAGAATATGATTTCTATTTCCGGTTTGATAGCATGGCCATTGACCCCTATAGATACGATCTTAGAAGGTTAAACGGCGAATTTGTCTTTCCAATGCTTTTCGAAGATTGTGGATTTGCTCTACCGCATCCGGGCAAAACGAATTCTTCTTTCGGCTGGCGCCGAGGACGAGTACACGCAGGCATTGATCTACAACTAGATAAAGGCGATACCGTTAGAGTAGCCTTTGACGGTGTGGTGAGAGCCTCTCACTTCCACTCCGGATACGGTAATGTGGTAATTGTTAGACATTACAACGGATTAGAAACACTTTACGGGCATTTATCGTTGCGTTATGTAAAACCTGGCGACCTCATAAATGCCGGACAGGTTGTTGGATTGGGAGGTTCAACAGGACGAAGTACAGGGCCCCATCTTCACTTTGAAACACGCTTGTTTGGCAGACCTTTTGATCCTACGAAACTCATTGATTTCAAGAACGACAGTTTGGTGAGTAATGTATTGGTAGTCAATCAAAAACTTTTCCAGCTCCCATACAGTAAAACAAACATCAAACGCGGAAGAAAACGCAGATATTCAAGAAAAAGACGCAAAAGGAGAAGAGCTTACAATATTGAGATCATTTCTCCGTTTGAGGTATTTGACAAAACAAAAACAGTATTAGATCCCCAAAAAACCGCATTTTTCACCTCAGAATCATAATAAAGTGAGCATCAAGGTTGAACAATTAACCAAAACATACGGAAAACAGGTGGCAGTAGATGCCATCAGTTTTGATATACCAACAGGACAGGTAGTTGGTTTCTTAGGCCCCAACGGCGCCGGAAAATCAACAACCATGAAAATGATTACAGGCTATATCCCACCAACATCGGGTACGGGAACGGTTTGTGGAATTGACCTTGTTCAAGACAGCATTGAAGTTAGAAAGTTGGTTGGATATCTTCCAGAAAACAATCCCTTGTACTTAGATATGTATGTTAAAGAATATCTTGAATTCATTGCAGGGATCTCTGGGGTCAAACATATCAAACCCGCTGTTGAACGTGCCATTGAAATGACCAAGCTCACCCCCGAAAGACACAAAAAAGTGGGCCAACTTTCTAAAGGATACCGTCAACGCGTTGGCCTTGCACAAGCGCTCATTCACGAACCCAAAGTATTGATTTTGGATGAACCTACCAGCGGATTAGACCCCATTCAAGTAGTTGAAATTAGACAAGTAATTAAAGACTTAGGCAAAGATAAAACCGTTTTGCTCAGCACTCACATCATGCAAGAGGTAGAAGCTATGTGCGATAGAGTGATTATGATTAGCAAAGGAAAACTAGTTGCCGATGATCTTGTTACTACATTAACCAAAGACGGAAAATCGTTGGAAGACACTTTCCGCTCGCTTGCAAATTCTGACAACCATGTTGAGCATATATAAAAAAGAAGTAAGAAGCTTTCTAGGCTCGCTGATTGCCTACATTGTCATGGGTGTTTTTCTCATCCTGACAGGACTGTTTCTATGGTTTGTAGATGGTAACAGCATCTTTGACTTGGGAGTGGCCAGCTTACAAGTAATGTTTGATATCTCTCCTTACATTCTCATTTTCTTGGTCTCTGCTATTACCATGAAAAGCATCTCCGATGAAAAACGTTTGGGTACTCTTGAAATCATCACCACTAAACCCATCACCGATTTACAAATAATCTTGGAAAAGTACTTTGCAGCCCTCACACTCGTTGCTTTTACCCTTTTATTGACCTGTTTCTATGCATATTCAGTTTACAACTTAGCACTACCAGTGGGCAATATAGACCTAGGCTCTATGATGGGCAGTTATTTGGGATTGTTTCTTCTGGCTGCTTGTTATGCCAGTATCGGACTTTTTGCTAGTTCACTTACCGACAATCAAATTGTAGCACTCATACTTTCTATGGTTTTATCATTCTTCTTTTTCGCAGTCTTAGGTATGTTGGGCGACCTTGAAATCTTAGATAAAATTGGAAGAAGTTTAAATTGGTTCAGCCTAGAATTCCACTATAATTCAATCAGTCGAGGCGTAGTTGATACTCGTGATTTGGTGTTTTTCTTAGGATTTATTTCTGTTTTCCTTGGGGGAACTAAGTTGGTGTTTGAAAGCAGAAAATGGTCATGAACAGTAAAAAGCACTCATTTTCACAATTCGCAGCACTCATTTTGGTTGTTTTTGTTGCCAATATTTTGGGCAACATGTATTATAAACGATTTGACCTTACTGCTGAAAAACGTTACACCCTCAGTGAAACCAGCAAAAAACTGGCTTCTAAACTCGATGAAAGCCTGTATTTCAGACTGTTTTTAGACGGTGAGATGTCAGCTAAATTCAAGAGACTCAAACTTGAAATAAGAGATTTAGCCTACGAATTCAGAGAAGCCAGCAATCAAAAAATAGAAATTGAAATTGTTGATCCATTTGCCGATGCCAAAGACTCGGAAATGAGCGACTTGCTTCAAAGCTTTGCAGATAAAGGCATTGAACCTGTTAGAGATGTTGATCGCGAAAACGCCGATGAAACCCGCATAAAATATTTGCTTCCCGGAGCAGAGGTTTTATATAAGGGACGAAGTGCGGCGGTTAATTTCTTTGAATACGATATAGCAAAAAGTCCAGATGAAAATATCGCTGCGGCTATTGACAATATTGAATACGAAATAGCCAATGGTTTACGCCAAGTATCCAGTGAAAAGAATAAAAATGTAGTTGTTGCAGACGGAAACGGTGAGATGGTAGATCAACGAGTTCAGGCATTTGCCGCTGAATTGTCTAAATACTACAATATTTCGGCGCTTAACTTGAATTTCTCTGACCCTGAAGCAGCTCGTCCTTGGGAACAACAAATCCAACAGAACCCAGAAAACGCCGAATCAATATTCATCAATGGACTACACAAAAGACTGAATTTAAATGATTTACTCATTGTAATAAAGCCCATCAAAGACTACAGTAACCAAGAACTCTATTTGATTGATCAGTTTTTAATGAAAGGCGGTAAAGTGCTGTGGCTGATTGATCCTGTGAACATTGAAATAGATAGTTTCCGCAATTACAAAGAGGTTATGGCCATGCCCTACAACCTCGAAAACATCACAGCCGCACTATTCAATTACGGAATTGGACTAAAGAACAACCTCCTCACAGATTTAAAATGCAACCGTATACCCATTCCCAATGGTGGCCGGATGGAACTGGTTGATTTCCCTTATTTCCCACTTTTTGGAGAACCAGAATTCCCCCACAACATTACCAAAAACATCGGTACGGTATGGATGCAGTTCCCCGCTACTTTGGAACCCAAAGTCCGACCTAAATTAGACATTATACCCTTGTTATCTTCCACACCTTATTCAAAGTCCATCACCACCCCAGCACCTGTTGATTTAGAACGAATCTACATTCAATCGAAAGACGAGAATTACCGCAAAACGATGAATCAGGGAGAACAAATTGTGGCTGCATTGATGCAAGGAGAGTTCCGTTCTAGGTATCGTTTGATGAAAAAATACACCGATGAACCTTTCCTTGAGTCAGGAAATAGTAAAATGATTGTAGTTTCTGATGCCGATATCATCAGAAATCCTGTAGGATCTGAAGGTATGATTTATCCTACCGGTTACGATCGAATTTCTCAATTCACCTTTGCCAACAAAAAATTCCTTCTCAATTGCATTGACTATCTCATTGATGATAATGGACTTATAGAAATAAGAGCTAAGGAAAGAACCGTTAGATTACTGGATCCAGAAAAATCTAAAACGGAGCGCACATATTGGCAGTGGTTCAGTATGTTGGTACCTTTGGCCATCATGATTATTTATGGGATTATAGACTATTTCATACGCATTAAGCGTTATACCTAATCTCAGATATGTACGAGTTTATTGAAGGCAAATTAGAATCGCTTACACCCACGCACGCAGTCATTGAATGTCAAGGCATTGGCTATTTTACTCATATTTCATTAAATACGTTTGAAGCGGTAAAATCTCAAAAGCAAGTACGTTTGTTCATTGAGCAGGTTTTCAAAGTGGAAAATCAAAGTCCAGTAAGTATTCAACTTTACGGCTTTGCAGATCCTAACGAACGACAAATGTTCAGACAGCTAACATCTATCAACGGCGTAGGCAACAACACGGCCATCATCATGTTGTCGAGTTTAGACCCTGATACATTGATTTCGGCAATCTTAAATGGCAATGTGGGTTTATTGAAAAGCATTAAAGGAATTGGCGAAAAAACAGCCCAACGCATTGTATTGGAACTGCGAGATAAATTGGCTGGAAAGAAAATGACTCAAAACTTACCGGGTCTCAATCAAGCTTCTGATGCCATCACCGAAGCCATGACGGCACTAACGGTTTTAGGTTACCAGAAGGCCGCTGCTGAAAAAGCCCTTCTTAAGGTCAGCAAAGACCTTGGAACCCTTGCTACCGTTGAGGAATTGATAAAAAATTCACTTAAAATTTTGTAAATTGCAAGCTTACATCTCATTTAACGTGTTCAAAAGATTGGTATTATCGGGAATTTTATGGATGTCCATTGCTGGCTATAATGGCTTGCTGTCTCAAACCAATTCAGATTCTACCACCAAATATAAGGTTCATAAAAGTGGTCAAAATGACCCCAACAATCAAAAAGCATCTAACGTAGACCTCGAAGACCCGCTTTCGGTGGTTTGGAAATACAATCCCAAGCAAAACCGCTACGAAGCATTCAAGCAAGTAGGTTCTCTCTCCTATCCTACGGGGCAAAATTTAACTGTAACCGAATACTTCCAAAAGTTAGAAAAAGAGAAAAATGCCGAATACAACAGACTTAAGTCGCAAAACACAGATTATTCGCAATCAGTAAATAAAGGAGGTATCACTGAATACTTCAAAGCTGAATTAGGAAATCCTGCCGTATCAAAAATCTTTGGTGCCGGTGGAGTTGACTTTCAAATGACCGGATCGGCGATGGTGAAAATTGGCGGAACCATAAACGAGTACCGCAATCCAAACTACAGCAAAAGACAACAGAAGTATTTTGTACCTGTTTTTGATCAGCAATTGCAAATATCTGCCAACGGCAACGTGGGTGAATTTGTAAAGTTGGGAATCAATTACGACACTGAGGCGCAATTTGAATTTGACAACCAAACCAATCTTGGTTGGAAAGGCAAACCCGATGGAATTTTAAAAGACGTTCAAGTAGGTAATGTGAACATGAACCTACCCACCCAGTTGATTAAGCCAGCAAACAACCTATTCGGATTTTCCAACACCATGCAATTTGGTAAAACCACCATCAAAACGGTTTTTTCTCAAAATCGCGGACAAAGCACTGAAACTGTTTTAAAAGGTGGGGCTCAAATGAACGAGTTCAAAATAACCGCAGATAACTACGATCAAAACAGACACTTTTTCCTATCTCAATTCTTCCAAGAAAACTACAATAAATCCTTGGAAAACCTTCCCATAGTTTCCAGTGGAGTGATTGTAAACCGAGTAGAAGTTTGGGTAACCAACAGAAATGCCAACGTTGAAACTCCCCGTGACATTATGGCTTTCATGGACTTAGGTGAACCGAAGCCCTACAGAAGTGCGTTAAACATAGGCTCTCAAGTTGCTGCAGACAATACTGCCAATTCATTGTTTTCTTCTCTGCAAAGCAATCCAGCAATAAGGAAAACTGGTACTTCTATTGATGCGATATATGCTACCTTCCCCAATTTTGAGCAGACGTTGGATTTTGATTTGTTGAACTATGCCCGTCAACTGAAAGAGAATGAATTCAGTTTGAATCAGCAATTGGGTTATATCTCTTTAAACCAACCCTTGAACAACGATGAAATTTTAGCAGTCGCTTTTGAATACACCTACAACGGTGAAACCTTCCAAGTGGGTGAATTCTCCAGAGATATTGCCCCAGGTGATCAGCAATTGCTGTACTTGAAAATGTTGAAGGGCAATACCATCAGAACCCGCTTACCCATTTGGGACTTGATGATGAAAAACGTTTACAGTTTGAATACTTATTCGCTTTCGTTGGAAGACTTCAAATTGAATGTTATCTATGCTGATGATACCAGTGGCGCCGACTATAACTACCTGCCCATTGGAACTGCAGATGTTCCGGCATTGAAAAATGGAAATCCCTTGATTCGTGTTTTTGGACTTGACAAATTGAACCGTCAACAAGAAGCCAAACCGGACGGTATTTTTGATGCCATAGAAGGCATCACCATTCAAACCAAAATGGCCCGAGTGATTTTCCCAGTCACTGAACCCTTTGGCGATTATTTAAAGGACATTTTTGGTTCCAGAAATGATTTGGCAGACTACTACTGCTATCAAGCATTGTATGATTCTACCAAGTTCCTGGCTGCACAAGACGTCAAACACAATAAGTTCTTCCTTCAAGGAAGTTACAAAAGCACCAACGGTGCTGAATTGTTCTTAGGAACCACAAATTTACAAAGAGGCTCGGTTCGAGTAACAGCAAATGGTCGTCCGCTTCAGGAAGGCATGGATTATGAGGTTGATTATGCCATGGGACGTGTGAGAATCATCAATCAAGGTTTGTTGCAAGGTGGCGCTGAAATCAGAGCAAGCGCCGATGGTCAAAGCATGTTCAATATCCAACAAAAAACACTGCTTGGAGGTAGAGTTGAGCATAAATTCAATAAGAACTTCATGATGGGGGCAACGGCATTACACATGTATGAACGTCCGCTCACATCTAAAACTAACTTCAACGAAGAACCTTTACTGAATACCATCTTTGGTGCTGACTTGGCCTACAGTTCAAAATCAAGATTTTTAACCAAATTGGTAGATAAACTGCCCTTTTTAGAGACCAAAGAAATATCGAATATCACTGCATATGCCGAATTTGCAAAAATTATTCCTCACAACCATAAATCTCAAGGAGATCAACGCGGTGTATCTAATTTAGAAGACTTTGAAGCCGCAGAACTGCCCAATGACTTTAAGGTTGTTAACAACTGGGTTGTAGCTAGTGTGCCGCAAAAACAGCCCGACTTCTTCCCGGAAACAAACTTATCTGATAAACGCAAATGGTTGAACAGAAGCGCTCGTTTGAGTTTTTATACCATTGACCAATTGTTTTACAGAGATATTGACATGCCTGATAACATCAGGAAACGGGTAGACCAAATCTTGAGCGACCCTTTCATGCGTCAGATTGACCAAAGAGAAGTGTTTCCTGAAAGAAACTTCCCACAGGGTACTGCTACCATCCTGCCAACCTTAGATTTGGCATTCAACCCATTTGAACGCGGGATGTATAATTTCAACGCTGATGCTAATGAACTTCTTCCCAACGGCCGATTTGTAGACCCAAGAAAAAGTTGGGCGGGAATTATGCGTCGTGTAGACCAAAATGATTTTGAAGCCGCAAACATAGATTACATTGAAATCTGGTTGATGGATCCATTGTATCACAACAATAACCTAAAAGGAGAACTGCTGCTTCATCTGGGTAACGTCTCTGAAGACATCCTTCCTGACAGAAGAAAAGCATTTGAAAATGGGTTGCCTACCTCAAATACAAGCAACAACGAGACTGATACATCTAATTTTGGAATTATTGCTACCAGTCCTCAAATCAACTTTGCTTTTGATAATAATCCCTCAGCTCGTAAATTTCAAGATGTTGGGTTAGACGGTTTAAACGATGTACAAGAAAAAGAATTTTTTGATACCGCCTACCTCAAACAATTGGAAACTAATTTTGGCGTAAACAGCGTCATTTATCAAAATGCACTTAAAGATCCTGCCAATGACAATTTCACCCACTATTTAGAAGAAAAGTACACTACTGAAGACGCAGATATCGTTCAGCGTTATTCAAAATACCAAGGATTAGAAGGAAACAGTTCTACCGAAACGTTCACGGGTCAATATGCACCAATGCCAAAGTCTTCTACTACTCAGCCTGATTACGAAGACATCAACCGTGACTTCACCATGAACCAAAGCGAAGATTATTTCCAATACAGGGTTAAGATATCTGACAATGACTTACAAATAGGTAAAAACTACGTTGCCGATATTGTAAATAACTTGGTAACTCTAAGAAACGGTAAACAAGAGAACATTCGCTGGTACCAGTTGAAAATCCCCGTGAGGGAATATGAAAAAGCAGTTGGAAACATCTCTGATTTCAAAAGCATTCGTTTCATGCGAATGGTAATGAGAGACTTCAATGATTCTGCTGTTTTACGCTTTGGATATATCAATATGGTGCGTGCTGATTGGCGCAGATACACCAATTCGTTAAAAACACCAGGCGTTGTTGTTCCCACTGACCCCAATGATGGAACTAAGTTTGTGGTAAGCACGGTGAACTTAGAAGAAAACAGTAAACGTTCACCCGTTGCATATGTAACACCTCCAGGAATTGTACGCGTTCAAAACATGGCTAGTTTGGGTACAGTGCTTGAAAATGAGCAATCTTTGAGCATGTTGACCTGTAATTTACAGCCCGGAGATGCCAGAGGCGCTTTTAAAACAGTTCAACACGATATCAGAAACTATAAACGCATTCAGCTGTTTGTTCACGCCGAAGAAGTTACTCCTAACACCATTCAAGATGGAGAAGTATCTGCATTCATACGATTTGGTACAGATTTAACCAGCAATTATTACGAATACGAAATTCCTCTCTCTATGACACGAGGATTTGTAAACGGAAATGCACCAACCGCAGATAAACTCGTTTGGCCAGATGCAAACATGATTGATTTGGATTTCCAAAATTTGTTTGACTTGAAAATTGCCCGTCAGAATTCAGGTTGGCCAATGACCGCACCTTACATCAAGTTTTTAGACAAAGGCAAAATCACAGTTATGGGCCTTCCTGACTTGAGTAATCTTCGTGTTATGATGGTGGGCGTAAAAAACAACAGTCCTGAACCCAAATGTTTTGAAGTTTGGACCAATGAATTGCGTGTAAAAGACATTTCAAACGGCGGAGGTTGGGCAGCTTTGGCAAACCTACAAGCTCAATTGGCTGACTTTGGGCAGGTGAATATGGCTGGATCAATTAGAACCATCGGCTTTGGAGATGTAGACAAAAAACTGAATCAACGAAGTTTATCGAATAGTTATAATTACGATTTGGCAACCAATTTAGAGTTTGGTAGATTCTTCCCCAAAGAAAAAGGAGTAAGTATTCCTCTTTATTTGGGTTGGTCTGAAAGCTTCGTGCAGCCCAAATTTAACCCGTTGAATCCTGATATTGAGCTTCAATCTTATTTATCAGCTTTAACTGATCAAAACATGCGCAATAGCATCAGAAAAGCCGCCGAAGATTACAATTCTTTGTTCAGCTTCAACATAAATAACTTTAGAATTGCGCAACCCGGCAATAAAAAAGCCAAGATTTACTCCATTTCAAATTTCAATGGTAGTTACAGCTATCAGAGCAACTATCGGAGAAATCAACAAATTGAAGAGTATTTCATCAATACCACTCAGGCTACTTTGGGATATGCATACAATAACAACACTAAGTTTATTATGCCCTTCAAGAAATTGCGAAATAAAAATTTAGCCATCATTCGCGATTTCAATTTCAACTTCATTCCTTCGGCGTTTAATACGCAGATGCAAGTAAATAGGCTCTATTCTGAAATGCAAATGAGGAACAACAATAGCTTCAAGCAGTTGAATCCTCGCATGTATGATAAAAACTTTACCCTTAACAGAAACTATAATTTCTCATTGCCAATTGCACGTTCTTTGAATTTTAGTTACGCAGCTAACGTTGAAGCTCGAATCCAAGAACCTTATGGCGCAATTGACAGTAGAGAAAAACAAGATTCTATTTATCAGGAGTTTGAAGGGTTTGGACGTTTGAGAAGATTCTATCAAACAGCTAACTTAACCTATACCCTTCCGTTCTCCAAAATCAGTTTCTTAAAATGGATATCTGCCAACGCCAACTACAAGGGTAGTTACGATTGGAATCAAGCGCCACCTGCTTTCGCTGGACTAGGCAACAGAATCCAAAACAGCCAAGACATTAACTTAACCGCTCAATTCAACTTCACTCAACTATACTCTCAAGTTCCATTCTTGAAAGATTATAGAACACCAAAGAAACGTAAGAAAAATGATGCCCCTAAAGATGGAAATCCCGATGAACCAACCTATAGTAGCGCTTTAGAAAAAGGCAAAAATGATCTTATAAAACCCAACCCAGCCATTGTTATATTGGGCGATTTGATCACCATGGTAAAAAATGCGAACATCAACATCACCCGCAAAGAAGCCACAGAATTGCCCGGATTTAATTTGAGACCAGACTATTTTGGTTATAACTTCAAACATTTACAGCCAGGACTTGATTTTGTATTTGGTTTTCAAGACCCAAATTTGAGATATTCTTTAGCAGACAGAGGATATTTAGCTGCAGACAAGAGACAATCCAATTTCTATAGAACCAATTTAAATCAAAACATCAGCGGTAATATTTCTATTGAACCCATCAAGGAATTCAGAATACGCTTAGATTTCCTGAGAAACGAAACCAACGGAACTCAAAGTATTTTCAAAAACGATGGTTTCAAATGGCTAGACGAAGGTCTTACCGGAACTGGTACATATAGCATCTCTGGTATTTTCTTGAATACGCATTTCATTAAAGACATTGAAATGAACGAGAATTATCCAAACCCAGTATTTGATGCCTTTTTAGATAATCGTTATACCGTTGCAACACGCTTGCAAAGGGCCAATCCTGAATTCGGTGGAGCATTAGTAATAGATTCAACTACCAAATATCCAATGGGTTACAGCAAAACTCATCAAGACGTTATTATTGGAGGATTTTATGCAGCTTATGCTGGACTTGATGTTGGTAGAACCGACATCTCCGGTTTCCCTGCAATTCCATTGCCTAACTGGAACATCAATTACAATGGTTTGACCAAAATACCAGCGCTTAAAGAAATCTTCACCAACATAAACATCAAACATGCATATTCTGGTAAGTACACCATCGGTAATTTTACTCGAAACTTAAAGTATGATCCTAGTCAGCAAGCATTAATAGGAAAAGATTTGATTCCTAAACTTCAAATTGCAGACGTTACCATCAGTGAGAATTTCTCTCCTTTAATTGGTGTCAATATTACTACTAAAAATAATTGGACCGTAGGTTTTGAATACAAGCGTTCTAGGGTGTTGAAGTTATTTGCTTCAAGTTACAATTTAACTGAAATGAAACAAAACGAATTTCAGTTGAATGCTGGCTACAGAACAACCGGACTAACTTTACCGATAAGAAGAAAAGGCAGATGGATCTATCTACCCAACGACTTCAGATTTGACTTGGCCATTTCAGTAAATGAAAACCTCACCGTTATTCGGAAAATTGATGTGAACATCAATAAGCTAACTGCCGGGATGACAAATATCAAAATCACTCCATCAGCAACATACCAAGTCAATCAAAAAATCAACTTGGCATTGAGATACAACAGAGTGATCATGAATCCAGAGATTGCCACTCAATTCTACACATCACTTACTGATTTTGGTATAGAACTAAGATATACTTTCAACTAATGAAAGCCTCTATTTTAAGCATTCTTTCAATTGCAACTATCTGGGCATCAAACTTGGTTGCTCAAAATCAAATTCCTACTGGAACATGGCGCTCACACTTCTCCTACAGAAATGCAAAAGTGTGTGAAGCAAGTAGTAAATTCATTTATTCTGCCAGTGAAAACGGATTTTGGAGAACATCCAACATTGGGGAAATGACTTTACTCAAAAAGGAAGACGGATTCAACGGCATCGAAATTACCAGCTTAAAATATAATTCAAATGCAGATGTTTTAGTTATTGGCTATGCCGATGGAAACATTGATTTACTTTTTAAAGATCAACAAATTCAAAACATACCCGGCTTTAAGAATAAACTTCTTCAAGGTGATAAACGCATCAATCATTGTTCCTTCAGCGGGAATGATGCCATTTTATCTACCAACTTCGGACTATTAATTATTGATATCTCAAAACGAGAAATCAGAGACAGCTATACCTCCATTGGAAACAACGGACAGGAAATACCCTTGTTTGCATCAACCGTGATGGGCGATTCTATTTATGTTGGTACTACCACTGGCATTCGGAGCGCAAAATATTCTAGAACCATTAATTTGAATGATTTTAACCAATGGAAATGGGCATTTGAATCATCAAGTCCGTGTTTTAAGATGTCTGCTTGGAATGATTCTCTCTTCTTTGAACACGATTCAACCATCAAAAAATATTACAGAGGATCTGTAAGCACTGCTTTCTCTTCAAAAAGATCTACAGCAAAGATATTTACCAATTCTGAGGGATTGCATATTGGTAGACAGGGTTCAATAACTAAAATCAATGATCAAGGGTACACAGTTGAACCGGTAAATTTGATTGCTGATTTCACTCAGTTTTACGATAAAATTTATTGGTTTTGCACAGGAATTGGTCCAGGAATTATTAAGAAAGATCTAAACGGTGAAGTAGCATTTATGCCGAATGGTCCAGATCAAGTTTCAGTATTCAAAATGTCCAAAGAAGGAAATATGCTTTTAACTACGGGTGGTGGATTGAGTTCGACGTTTGGAAATGCATTTAACAATAGCGGCTTTTATTTATATAATGCAGACGGTTGGAAAAGCAACTTATCATCTCCATTAAATGTAAACATGTATGATTTCACCTTCGTGGCTTATCATCCTACTTATCAAAGTTTGTACGCTGCAACTCATTCCAACGGTATATTAATCATCCAAAATGGTGAAATAAAACAGAAAATGGATGAAACCAACACACCATTAAAACGCATTAACGACAGCAGTTTTCTGCATCTTGGGGGAATGGCCGTTGACAGTAAAGGCAATTTTTGGGTGGTAAATTATGCTCAAAGTAAACCGTTGCTTTGCCGCTCATTTAAAGGCGAATGGTTTTCGTTTGGTTTGTTAGATGAACAAGAAATCACATCGCTCACCATTGATGCAAACGATCGAAAGTGGATGACTTTAAAAAGCGGAGGTATTATTGTATTTCACGAAGGCGAATCATTGTCCCAATCAAACGATGATCGAATGGTGAGAATAGGAAAACAACACGGGTTGGTTAGCACCGAAGTCTTGTCTATTGCAGCAGATAAAAATGGGTATGTTTGGATTGGCACCAATCAAGGTTTGAATATTTACACAGGCTCTCAAACCTTGTTTTCAAATCCCAAAGTAGACAGATTCATTGTTGATCAAGACGGAAAATTAGGATATTTATTAGGGGAAGAAACAATAACTGATATTTTAGTTGACGGAGGAAGTAGAAAGTGGTTCGCTACCAGAAATGGATTATTCTGCGCCGATGAATACGGTCAACAAGTCATCAAACGCTTTTCTATAGAAAACAGTCCGTTAATTTCTAACAATATTATCTGCTTGGGACAAATTGACAACACTGGAGAATTGTTCATTGGCACAGATAAAGGAATTGTTAGTTATAGAAACGATGCCGCAAGTGGAAACAATAACTTCGGAGAAATCAAAATATATCCCAACCCTGTTCCCCCAAAATACGACGGAATTATCACCATTGAGGGGTTGGCCGAAAATGCAGAAATAAGAATTACCGATTTACACGGGAGGCTCGTATATCAAACAAAAGCAAATGGAAGCAAGGCAACCTGGGATGGTTACAGATTAGACGGTAGCAAGCCCAACAGCGGGGTGTTTTTTGTATTTGGAATGAATAATGATGGCAGCGAAACGGCCATGGGTAAGTTCATTTTTATTCGCTAACCACAAACGAAAGTCCATCATAAGCTAAATCAATGCCGTTAGGGAGCTCGGCACAAACTACATCATGCAGTCCAATTTGATGGCTCATATGGGTAAAATAAGTTTGTTTCGCACCCACCTGAAGCGCCAATTCGGTAGCTTGTTGTAAGGTGAAATGTGAAATATGCTCTGTTTTTCTAAGTGCATTTAATACCAACACTTCTACTCCATTCAATTTTTCTAATTCCTTATCCGAAATATAATTGGCATCGGTTATATATGCAAAATTACCCATTCTAAATCCTAAAACAGGCAACTTATAATGCATCACCTGGATGGGAATAATTTGCTTATCAAATAACTGAAACGGTTTATTCTCAATGATATTAAAATCTAACTCAGGAATTCCCGGATAAGGAACAGGTTCAAAAATATAAGCAAACTGGTCTTTCAGAGATGTTAAGACGTGGTCAGTTAAATAAACTGGTACTCTCTTTTCTTGAATATAATTGATAGGACGAATATCGTCTAATCCCGCTGTGTGGTCTCTATGCTCATGCGTAAAAAGAATGGCATCAACATTATTTAACTGCTGACGCAACATTTGATACCTGAAGTCAGGACCTGTATCAATGATGATGTCTTTTCCGGCCCATTGAA
>JACCDY010332745.1_pt1 | contig 61124 bp, 80 predicted proteins | sample 7446391 | NCBI WGS metagenome assembly JACCDY01 (sample SAMN15323451, study PRJNA562643) | freshwater metagenome | isolation source: river surface water | place: USA:Blue River Watershed | collected 2017-08-18
GTTGCATATACGCATGTATTTGTTGGACCACTAGTATCAGCCTTTACTATCAACCTATCTCCTTGCTCTACCTTCCTAGCATTTTCTCCCTCAAGCAAAAAGTAAGCTGAGTTAGATAATGGATCTAAAAAGAATATGCTAGTATAAATTGTCTCATAATTCTCCTCATCAGGCTTTATAACAAACTTATATCTGCTTGCCCAATATGGAGCTTTCTGTGCAGTTGGTATAGTAACCTGTATTGTATTCTTTGTATCAGAAGCAGAGCATGGTACATTAACCGTATTGTTAGGACTAACTAATGCAGTAGATGATCTACCAAATTCATCCATATACACAATACCAATCTCATATCCTCTGTTGCTATGTAAGCTTCTTGGAGAATTTATCTTTTGATAGAATGCTTCTGAAAATACTACTTCATAATACTCGTAAACACTTACAGTAGGAGTGGTGGTATTATCTACATATCTCATTACAGGGAACTGAAGTCCCAATTGATTACTAGCAGGATTAGTTATAATATTAACTCCTTGACCTGCAGCACTTATACCACTTTGATATTTTATTAGTGAATCCAAGTTTAGTGGCAATGCACAATTGAACTGATCAGTAAATGTGGTTCCATTACAAGATGTAGCAATTGGCTGAATATTTCCATCAACACCACCTACACCTACAATATCTTGAAACTCCACACTAGTAGCCATAGCATAAACAGAACTGTAATCTCTTGGCAACACAAATGAGAATACCAAGTTTACATCTTGTGTCTGTTCAGTAGGGAATGGAGTATCTCCTGAAAACTGTGAATGAGATAATCTCAAATCAATAGTTATAGATGCTCCTTCAACTAAATCAACAGAATCAAGCTCTAGCAAGATAACTGAATTAGCAATAGTTTGTGGCCCACCAAAACTGTATGTTCCGGTTCCTGTGCTATCAGGTATAGTAGATGAATCAATTAATTCAGATACTAGGTTAGCAGAATACTCAAGCAGAACAGGAGCTCCATCTTCATCAACCATGTCATATCCTTCAACGTAGTTCCCATACATCAAACGATTACCCATGATTGTCTGTGCTTTTGCTTGTAATGGCACGTTGTCATAAAGCCTAAGCAATTCAGAGTCAGGTAGTACTTTAAATATCTTACTGTTGGTAAATGTATAATTGTAATTAGTATTGTCTGCTAGGCCAAGTTCAGCCTTGTTCAGACTTTCAATTACTTTGATGACGTTTGATGTGGTATCCTTAAATAGCAAATCAACACCCTTTACTAATGGTCCACCTGTATTATAAGTTATAATCGCAGTATTATTCACATTGACCATGCCCTCATTCAAGAAGCTATCAATACTGAACTCAAAAGGTTTAGGCTGAAATGCAGGGGCAGACCACTGAGATGTAGCAGAATATTCATTGTCCTCATACTTATATCTGTATGCGAAACAAATAAATCTTTCCTCTAGAAAATTTTCTTGCTGACCTGTAATAATTGGTAAAACACCGGGAGATTCTACCGGTGGCTTTTTAATAACTAAGATTGATTCAGCACTGAACTGATCAATATTAGCTACAGGAGTAGGATAGTTTCTCTCTCTGTTTATTACACGTGGAGGATTATAATCGTCTGTAAAGAATATTAAATTGTCAACTATGTTGACTCCTGTAATAAGATACTTCGGATTAAAATTAAGAGTTGTATTAGCACCACCTCCATCATTGATGCTGACCAAATGATAAGTTAGTATCCCTGTAAGAACATTGAATGATACAATCATATCAAGCTTACCTGTAGCACCTACCGGAAAGTTTGAGTCATGAATAAACCAATAGATCTCTTCATTAGCACTATCCTCTACAGCACCTATACATTTAGCAGAAGAACTTAATGCAGTACCATTAATGTACTTCAATGTAGTAAGTCTTTCGTTCCCCTTGGTATTTTCAACTACACCAATTTCGGATTGCTCAGTAGAGCCCATGCGAATATTGAGAGCATCAATGTATTCACCATTAGGAATAAGCCGTTCATCAACGACTTTATTCATTCTACCTGCTACAAAATTACGTGTAATATTAGTCATATTATTTCAACCACTTGTCCATTCCACGAAGGTTCATCAAAAGTCTTCCCGGATGAATGTTACTAATTCTAATTTTAGCATTTCTAAGAAGAGACTGCTTCTCTCTACGTGCACGTGCGACTACATATTCTTGAACACCAAGCTTGGAATTTAAGATCTCATATGAAATGTAAGCGTAAATGTACTTTTCAAAAAGCTTATTTACACTGACAGCAGCATCATTGCCGTTCTCCATTCCATCAGAAATATACTCAAGAATTACGGATTGACCATACATATCTGAGTTAAAAACAATTACCCCTGATTTTTTGTCGATGTTGAATGTTGGGTTAAAGTTTGCTGTCTCTGTATTAAGACCATATCTTTCTCCAAGACTGTAGTCAAAAAACCACTGCCCATCATAATTCCATCCCTCCTGTCCATCATATCTACTTTGAGGATTCAAGTAAATACTTTTCTTAGTACCTTCTAGTCTTTGAAGATCAATCTCAGAGTATTCAGGAGATAAGACATTTCCTTGAGCATCAAATAAAATCTTACCGGTTTGATCCTGCAAGTATGCCTTAGCAGAAAGAACTTGAATGTTCTCAGTTAAAGGTCTTAGGTATCCATCCTTGTATAGGTTTACTCTAACCCAATTGACATAATCAGAAGGTAGAACATATCTAAGTGTATCATCTACAGTTAGTTCTAGGACCTTTAACTCTTTGAATGCATCATAGTTCAGTTCCTGTATAGCTCTCTTAGCATGGAACAATACCTTATATCTCTCCTCATTGTTAACCAAAGAATGGTTACCTGAATACATCAACAAAAAATTATTGACTATGTCATATAGACTTACATATTGGTAAGATCCCCAATTGGCATCTCTAGGAGTCTGACCTCCATTTTCATAATACTGTAACTGTGATATATAAGCCATGATTATACAGATTGTTTTTGTTCTTCAAGATTAGCAAATTGAACAGCTTCAATTTCACGTATGGACATTCCTGCATATTGAAGTATCTTGCTAACTAATTTGATCTCATCCTCTATAGGTAATTCAAAATCTTGATAGTCAGATTGAGACTGATCAAATACCGGACTACCATTACCAACAGTAATATATGTCCACTTTGGATCCTGAGGATATCTAAAGTATACAGCATCTACCTCATTTGCTAAATTAATAGTGGAAGGATATACAGTAAGTATACTTCCTGATTGAGTATATGCAGGATAGTTTTCAGTAGGAGCAGTAAGATTAGAATTTACTAGCATAGTAATCTTACCATGTGTAACCTTCTCAGCCTCACCCTTATATACTCTAGGAGATACTGATGCATCATAGCACAATACCTTGTTGATCATGAAATAATCAAATCCTGTAGTAGTTACAGATGGAAGATAAAATCTATTTGATGCTACTGCTACCTGAGCAAGTGTGGATGTAGTTGCGAATGTTTCAATTGCTTCCTCTAAAGCTTTCTTTTGATCAGCATAGTCAGTACCCGATACACGGCTATTCTCTAGATTTAAAATCTTATTGTAATCAGAAAAGTACTCCTCAAATATTTCTAACTGAGCCTGCTTGGCAAACAGGTTAAAGTCAGAAGGAGAAATATATCCGTAATTATTCTTATTCAGAATTGCCAATACGGTGTTTCTTACTGAGTTTATCATCGTTCTCTTTTTACAAATATAAACAAAAAAAAGAGGGTGTTATTACACCCCCATTTTTGATTTATTAAACCATGAAAAATAACATTACAAATCTAAATTATTTTCTAACATTTTTAAAGCAGTAATCCCTTCATCTGTTTTTAAATATTCAGCCACACAGAAATATGGATCTTCTCCGTAAGGTACTGATAGCATCTTTTTCTTATTAGAAGACGTGTTAAACCAAACTTCCTTCTGTCCATTTCTAAATGCCAATAGTTTATTCTCGAAGAATACATGCACATCTGACTGTAACTTCAACATAGGATCATTTAGCATATTCAAAAATCCATGTGGATCTCTCTTAGCATATATTAGAACATCTCTCTTTAGTTCTGCTGTTGTAGATTTAGATGGATCTTTTCCAAATAAAACTCTTGTAGCAGTTTCAAGTTGCTCAATACTTAATTGTCTAGCCTGAATTAATGCATCTACTTCATCATTAAGAATCTCCACTTCTTCAGCAGCATCTTTCTCAAAATCAACCTCAATAAAAGTTCTTCCATTAAGAGGGTGATAATGTAAGAATTGTTGTAATACAGGGTTATTTTTTGGTACTGATAAGAACCCATTCTCAAATACGATTGGTTCTACAATTGCATTACCATCTTGTTCATCCTCAAAAGGAGACTTTTGATTGATGGCATATCTCAGTACACGATTAACATTATTGACCTCATCAAACCAAAGCAATGGATATCTCTTGGTATTACGTGATGGGATAGTATAAGATAAAGGAGCAGAGTTACCTTTAAGCTTATAGATTTTATCTGTTGGGATTGATTTGTTTTTCATTTGATATAATTTAATTTAAAGATTTAAAATAGAGGGAGCCACAGCGACTCCCTCAGTAACTTATTTTATCTACGTCTTCTAGCAGGATATCCTGCATAAGCAGCACAAGTTTCGCCTACTTTTTGCAAAGCTCTACCAATGCCTAATCCTCTTCCTCCTCTATAAGCAGAAGTAGCGATTCTTTTACGTCTAGCTAAATCCATAGCATTTTTAACGTCAGTAACAGCTTCTCCTACTTTTTTAACTACCTTTTTTGCTGCACTAGGACCTTTCTTAGCAGGAGCAGCAGCAGCTTTTCCTCCGGGGCCTAATGGTTTTGGACCGATAATTCCACTTGGAACCATTGAAGCTCCATACTTTGACTGAAGCATTTTATGAGTCTTACCATCTTTCTTTGGGATAGTTCCCATTGCATAACCCTGAGCAGCAACCATTTGCCCATCTTTGCTATAAGCTTTTAAAGGCTTAGAAGCTTGTTTCTTTTTCCCTTTACCGGGACCTAATCCAATTGCCATTGTCTTGTTTGTTTAAAGGTTAAAGGAGGAGCCAATAGGCCCCTCCATTTTTTTTTAAATTATGATCCGTAACGGAACAATACGAAGTTGTTAGCACCCAAGGTACATACACAACGCTCAGACAAGAAGTTGACCTCCATTGCATCGAGATCGCTAGTCTGTGCACCACCGGCAGAACCTGTGATCCAAGTCTTGTAACGTCTGTCTTCAGTCTCAGAAGCTCTGTAACGAACGTGCAAGAATGGTCTCTTAGCGTTCTTACCAAGGATCTGATCATATACAGTAGTAGAACCTGCAGGAACCAATAGACCTGTTACAGTACCGGCTGCTTGTGCACCTGTTGGCAATCCACCACGCATAGTAGGATCGTTCAAGTATTTCCAATCAGACTTGTAGAAGTCATAACCTCTACGGAATCCGGTGAATCCAAGATTCAAGGCCATGTCCTTATCATTGTCAAATAGACCATAAGAAGTACCGCCTGTTCCGTAGCTGTTCTGAGCTGCCAACATATCGTCGATGTCAAAGCTAAATGCTCTGTTAACGAAGATTACGTTCTCTTCGATAGATCCCTGCTTGTCAAGACGAGAGATGATGCTATCAAAGTCAGCAAGAGTAGTTGGAATACCACCACCCCATACGTTACCTCTGTTGTTAACAACATAGAATACACCTTCAGATCCTTTGTTACCAACTTGAGAGTTAGCAGTTTGAGTAGCTACACCTGAACCTGATTCAGCAGGAACTGCTTCAATCATTGCAGTCTCAAGATAGTCTTCGAAACGTAGACGAGTCTCGTGCTCAGACTTCAAATACCAAAGGTATCCGGTTGCACCATTCTCGGTAGTTACTTCTACCCATCCAATCTGAGCCATGTCAGAACCACTTACAGCGTACTTGTCTTTGATGATGATTGGAGAGTTGTCGAAGATCTCATCTTCAGCTTCCAAAGAACCGATCATTCCGGCAGTACCTTTCTTAAATTCAGAACCATAGATCCATACAGAAAGAACAGCAGTTCCTGAGAAAGTCTGTCCTGCTCCTTCATAGTAAGCTACGTCAAATGTACCTGCAGTAGTGTTAACAGCAGTAACAATACCCTTGTTAGAAAGACCTGTAGCATTGTCAGAAATGAATACAGTTTGTCCAACACGAATAGCAATACCACTTACGTTAGCATCGCTAACAGTGATGGTAGCAGTATCTGCTCCTGCAGCAGCAGAAGAATCGCAGTTCACATATTTAGTATGCAAACGACCTTGCTCTGCCCACTTGATCATGTCAGAGTTGGAAGGCATTTCAGCACCTACCATACGAAGGAAAGATGCTACAGTACGATTACCATAACGCTCAAATTCTTTCTCATAAGTATCAGGTAGATACTGATTCAAGAAGTTGAAGTTGGTAATGTAGTTAGTTGATAATGGTACCTGTTCAGCACTTGGCTGAAGCTGATAACCGGGGTTGTTCAAAATTGCCATTTTTTTTTCTTAGTTAGTTTTTATATTTTTTTAATGCTTCGGATCTTTAAACTCTTTCCTGAGTCAGGTGTCACCGACTTTACCTGTAATCCTCCCTTGTTAGTCACTTCAGGTGCTCTACGCTCAGACATGTTTATGTTTTTAATCTTACGTAATTCACTGTCAGTGGCATCAGATTTACCTTGTTCATAAAAGAACTTAGCAAATTTGTCAGGGTTCATTGCAATCGCTAATGACTTATGGTATCCTACTGCATCACTCATTAGACCCTGATCATCCAAAAACTTATTGATAAAGTTCATTGGTGTTGATTGAATCTTTTTTAGTTCAGCAGCAGAAGCAGGAGTGAATACAACTTTCTTTTCGTCAATGTCAAACTCAAACCCCTTAAAGTCTTTACTAAAGACATCTTCAGTTTTTTGTTCAAACCATTTACTCTTTCGATCGTTCTCCTCCTGTGAAGTCTTAGCTTCCTTTATATATTGTCGGTACGCCTCATACTCAGCTTTCTCATTTTCGGATAACCCTGATCCACTTGACTCAAGTGGTAGTTTATATTTTTCCTTCTGAGAATTAAAGTAATTCTTCGCTTCCGCAATAGCCTTTTTTCTTGCAATCTTTGTACGCTTAATCTTTGACTCTTCATCGAGATCCTCATCGTAGGTATATTCCTCCATTAAGACATCAATATCTTCATCGTCAAGATTTTTTTGCGTATCTAAAAGATACTCTCTAAGAAGTTTATCAGGATCCATAGCATCATAATCCTTTCTAAGATTTAGAAAGTCATCAAAGCCACGCCCTGTATCCTTCTTGTACTTTAAATAAGCAGCAACATCTTCAGGTAATTCTTCATTACTCTGTCTTTGATCCATCAACTCATCAAATGAATTGATCTGCTTATTATATCTTTTACCAATATAAGAAAGAACTTTTTCCTCTGATAGTTCCTGCTCTTCTGCAGGAGTATCTTGAATATTATTATCAATATTAGTTGTATCAATAACAACTCCACTTTCTATTTCGCCATTAATCTCTTTCTCATGTTTTTCAAGAAGTTCTTTTTCTACTTCTTGCATGCTCTTTGGCTCAATACCATCTAGTGATCTTACTTTAATTTCCATTTGATTAGATTTTATATTTACAAATTTATATATTTTTTTTTATCTCGGTTCGAACTCTGCCATATCAAATCCATCTAGAGTATCTTCGTTGGATTCAAAGTTCAATGGTGGCAGATTATTCTTTCTTTGATTAATTAATTTAGACTGCTCCGTATTTTGTTGACTGATACGTTTAGCCTTAGATTTTTCTTTCATCATATCTCTATCAACAAGTGCAGTTTCTTTAACACCGGCAACCTGCATTTGATATCTAAATTCTTCAGCCATAAGCATTCTCTTTAACTCAGCTTCGGCTTTTAATTTTTCAATCTCAAATGCTACTTCTGCTTGCTTCATTTGAATCTTAGATTGAGACTCAAGTTGTATCTGTTGAACTGCAGCTTCTGAAGCCATTTGTTGAGATTCAATTTGTTGTTGAGCAATCATGGCCTGCTTTTGCATAGCCATCTTTTCTTCTCTATCTTGTTTCTTAATTCTCTTGACTTTCAATAATTGATTAGCAAGCTTAAGATTTTTAATCTCTCTGATGTCAATTGCATCCTCAAGATTAATATCTCCTTTAGCAAGAGCAATTTGAATATTAGCTTCGAGCTGTGCTCTTTGTTCTTCATCAGGAGAAATTTCAATAAAGATACCAAAGTCATAAATGTAAAGATCCTTAATCTCATTAAGTATAGATACATTGTACTTACCAATCTTATTGGCAAAGTCATCCTTAAAGTCTGCGTATTTTAAAATATCAGCAACACGGTATGTTAGTGCTTCAGATAGAGATCTATATATAAATAGACCTCCTTCTAATATATGTCTTGTAGCAGTATTAGAACTTAATGCAGCAAGCTTCTGAACTCCAACCAATGCATTTGGATCAGGAGTAGACCCATCTCTAACTTCATTCAATCCGGTTACAGATCGAATCATATCAAGATAATGGTTGTAGTTTGCTAATAGCATCTGTGTCTTAGATGCACCTGAGTTTGATGTAAGCTGTTGAATAGGAATTCTAGCATTATTAAACTCACCTTCTTGAGTATAGCTTCGACCAATAACACTACCTGTTTGGAAGTATAGTCTTAATGCATCCTCAGGATTATAATTTGCACCTGTTCCCAAGTCAACCTCATTCAATCCATCTGCATCAATGAATACACCATCAGGTACAGTTCTAGCAATAACTTGCTGTAGCTTCAAATGAGTAAGTTGAATCAAGTCAGCAAAAGGAATCATCCTTCTAACCAATGACTCAATTACACCCTTATACATACGTGGTGCTACTGCTACATAGTTTGGTAATGCATGTTGCGATGCTGACTTTGGTCTAACCATGTTCTCTGCCATCTCCCACTTAAGCAAGATGTTAGTTCCCATAACCATTACTCCATCATACCATACATCAATAGTCTTTTCAACTTTCTCGAATCGACCTTCCTCCATCATTTCAACAGGAGGATTAAATGTATCATCCTTCTCAATCATTCTTGAGGATCCTCCTTCAAGAATCTTCTTCTTATATACTATCTTCTTTGTAGTCTTATAATTGAAGTATAGCAAAGTACATGTATCTCTATAGAACAAACTGTTCTCATAAAACTGAGCTACATTATAATAATCATACCAACTCTGAGAATACATAGAGATCTCTTGCATCTGCTCACGAGTAAGAGTAGGATCAATCTTTAAAAGCTCAGTAATAGGAAGAGTCTTTATTTCTCCCCAATAGAATACATCTTGAAAATAAGGATCTTCAGTATAGCTATATACTATGTTTGCAGGATCTACATAAGATATCTGTACTCCTGCACCGGGTAAAAATTCATGCTTTGCTACACCAATACCAATTACAGTCAAGTCATAGTCAATACGCTTACGTGTATCTTGGTAATGATTCTCATCAAAAATTGTATTGATTGCTTCTTCTTCAGCTATCTCAATTGCAGGCTTATAATTAAGCTGCATGTATAGAGACAGTTCTTCATCAGTGTTTGGCAATTCATCAGGCTCCATGATAAATGGATTAATGCCTGTTTCATTTTGTATAATAGTTAATACATCTTTGGCAGCCATCTGCCCTTCAATCATGTCCTGATATTTACTTCTCTTAGCCTGAGACATTGCATCTTGTGCATATGCCTTAACTTTGAATAGTCTGTCATTCATGCCGTTAACGACAATGTCTACAAACTTTGGAAGAATTGGGACAGGAGTCCAATCAAGATTTAGATAAGACAAGTCACCATCAATAGCTAACTCATTCTTATATTTCTGAACAGATTGTTCTCCACGAGCATAAAGGCGAAGACGATTAAAGTCTCTCCATTGGTTATAGTAACGACATTGATTGCCATCCTTTCTAAACCATTCATACTGAATTGCTTGACCAACCTGTAGACCAAATTCATCAGATGCTTTTTCTGCATCAGTTACAAATTGGCTTGGGAATCCTGTTGCGGATATGTTAACTACGACATCTTTCATCTAATAAGCTCACTTCTTGTTCCACTATTAGTGTACCTTGCAAAACTAACACTAATTTTTGACTCTTTTTTCTCAGGTAAATATACGTGCTTTTGATTTGCCATTATAGCTAATCCTGAACTAATTGAAGCATCATGTTTAGTTCTATCATTAATATCAAATTTAGCCCAATCTTCTAGTGTTCTAGTAAATGGCATATTACCTATTTCATCTGTAGGTCTATATGATCCTGTAGAATCAATACCAACAAACTTTTCAATATAAGTTTCAATAGCTGATGCGTGTGCCTGCTTAACTTCTTCTGAAGAGTTTGGTATACCACCAAGTTCACGCTCTGTCTTACTAAGCTTATTCAATACTCTATCCGGTCTATTCAATGAGAATGCTCTATATCCTCTATTCTTAAAGTGATATAATATACGAGCTTTATTGTTCTCTGCAAGCATAGGCATACCATAGAATACACATGCCATCAATACATCCTCAAAGAATATCTCTGCTGTCTGTGGTCTAGCAATATACTCTAAGAAGAATTGATTTACAGGAGCATCATCCATGTGGTACTTAGTCATACCATGTAACGAACCATTAGATCCACGTCCACCTACAACTGCTGATATATCATAAGGGTCGCATCCGAATGATCCTAGGTGTTCATTCCCCGGATACTTCACACCATTCCTTGTAGATACATTGTTCTGCATATGTGGTGGAGGGAACCAACTTATCAAAAACCTACCACGTTGATCAGGTGTCCATATAACTTTACCATCCTTCTCACCATCTCTCCAATGAAAGGATCCACGTGTTACTAGTTGACCCTCTATGTTTGAATCATTATAGTCTATCTGTTGATAAATCTTTGTCAAGTTAAATATAGATGACTTGCTCTCATCACGGAAAGCATGACTCTCAGTACGAGGGAACTGTCTATAGAACTCATTGAGTGCATCGGCATCATTCTTCAATGAGTCAACCTCAGCTTCCCAATAATCAATAGCACCGTTCTTTATCATTTGGTTGTCAACGCCAATGATAGGAGTAGAAGGTTTTCTAAATACAGGCATACCATACCTATCAATGAATCCTTCCATGTTCCATTCCATTGGAATAAACAATGAGTATAGACCGCTCTTAGTTTGACCATTAGCATTTCTTTGAAGTACATTTGAGTCTTCATATAGTTTCTTATAGTTATCACCACCTTTGCTTAGAGCATTCGATGTAGATCCCATCATGCACTTGCCAATGATCTTGCTACCAACTCTAAGACAGGTTTTAGTTACCCTCCAATTATTCAGGATGTTATTTGGCTTTACCCACTTTGCAGATTCGTCATGTGCTAAGAACAATAGCTTCTCACCATCATAAGAGTTCTCTTCAGTGTTCTTCCAATCTATAGTAGTATCAAGACCAATCACTTCATTATCAGAAGCTGTTGCCATGTTCTTCTTTGTAATCTTTGATGCAGGTACCCGGTACGCAAGCTCAGTCTTTGGCTTATCCATACCATCCATGATAGGTCTAAAGAAGAATGGTAGTCTACTATTTATTGGTACCACTTTATCAGTAAACATTTTCTTAGCATCAGCACCTGTCTTTGACAAGATACCAACACGAGAATCACGAGCAAGAGTGGCTATGTTAACGCACTCTGATGATGACATGAATGAGAATCCTGAACGTCTAATCTTTAAATAGATCATACCAAACGATCTACTATCAGCTCTACATGCTTCCCAAAATATAAAGAATATTCTGTTTGCTTCACGATAGTCAGCATATCCTACGTCAATGCTTGACCATTGAAGATACATGTAGTGAGATCCTGTAATGTATGTTGGTTCTCCATTGTTCATGAACCACATCCCATCCTCACGTCTATCAAACTCTATCTCAATATAGTCTACCCACCTATCCTTAAACTCAGCAGGCATCTCGTTCCAATGGAAGATTGACTGTATCTTTGACAGCTCTTTAGGTAAGTCTTGTCTTTCCCAATATTGTTCTGAAGTCTTATCTGATCTTTTATATACGTCTTTAGGTGCTTTAGGTAAAGCAATATAAAGTCCTGAGATATTTATGATATCACCTATCTCACCGGTCCTAGATATAACGACCATGTCATATTGCTCATTATAGCCATATAACCATGATCTTCCGCCATTCTTTTTACTGATAGCGTTTTGAGGAACATAGTCCTTAACGATTCGATATAGACCTTCGCTCTGCAAATCCCTGTTTGGTTTCTGTTCTGTTCACTCCTTTATCTAACATCTCAAGAGCTTCACGTTCAGACTCTATTCTATTTAGAATCTCAAACGCATCAAAGATGGCTAACTTCTTTGTAGCTGCAGCATTCTTTAATCTGTCAGCAGACAACTCATCATCATCCTCGTGCTTTATAATTGCTTCCTTAGCAACCTTAATTAACTGCTCTACAGCCTGATGACCTGCTTCAATTATCTTAAGTTTTATTTCCTTAGGATCTCTCATAGCACCATAGTTATTTGATGGTCAAACATCCTATAAAGTTTTTCTCCATCAACATCAAACTCATACTCACTGTCAGGCTTGAAACAAACAATATCTCCTGCTTTTATACCCTGTGAAATTAAGTATTCATTTGGATACACCATCTCCCCCATAAGAGGCTCATGAGTAAATGGCTTCATGATGTAACTATCAATTGCCGGTATAGGCTTTACAAAACAAAATCGATTGTAAGTATGCCATTCTCCATTACGCTTGTACATAAAAAACTGATCAGGCTCTATAAAAAACTGATCGTCTCTAAAAAATGCACGCCCACTCTTACGTCTTCCTCTAATGTCATTATAGAACTTAAACACATTATGGTGAACCAATAAGATATCACCTGCTTGTATAGGACCATCATATCCATAGGGGACCTCAATAACCTCAGCATATCTATTGGAGAACCTATGGTCTTCTTCTGATGTATTGACAATTATTTCAACGCCACCACTTTCCTTGGTGTTATTGTATCGCTCACCATTTATTGGTCTAACGATAAAATCGAATGGGGATTTCATTAGTAGTTTATATTATATTCAATTGAAATAGGCATATTGTGGTTGAATTCTTTCCACATTACAGTCTCATTCTTTTCGTTTCTAATATAAACACGTATTGATCCTAAGTCAACATTAAAAAGGATAGCCTCTATTTCATATGTATCACCAAGAACTTTTTGTCCTACAATGTAATGCATTGAGCTACCTTTATAATCAGGTCCTACTGATATTTTTCTTATGTCCATTAGATTAAATTTTAATAGGACTTAGTAAACTATTCCTAGTTGTCCTGTCCCTGTAATTCTATAAACTCGTCCAACAGTTAGTCCTGCTGCAATAGCCGCTGTGTTGTTAGCATATACAGGTACAGATGGCAAAGGCATAGATAGAATACTTCCAATGGTAAAGTTCTTAGTCTTGTTGCTGTCTTCAGCATCAGTGCCAATAAGCTTATCGTTGTAAGATACGTTAGTATCTGTAGCGTATGAGTTGATAGTTGACATATTATTCTGCGGTTACAATAGGTGTAGGAGAAGTAGATGCTGATGGTACATAATCACCTGTAATAGTAAGATTTAATTGAGAAGCAATCCAATCATATGCATACTCATTTGTAGTCCAATTCTGATAAGCTTCACCTGACATCGTAATTCCACTACTAACTAATACTGTAGGTGAAGTTAAAGTTGGATATTTACCATCAGTAGGCTTGCTTAATTGATAGTTAAAAATTACAGAATCAACCAAATTGTCATTCATTCCTGTAGCATTTAAAATAGTGGCATCAACTTCTTGTCCGTTGTACCAAACTTTTACCGGTTCAATTGTTTTCATAGCTGTATGATTTTTCTTCTACAAAGTTAGATTTATATTTTAAATTAATTTTTCTTTTAATGTCTGCCCTTAAATCATTTAACTTGTAAACGCTTCTAGCCAAAGATATAAATGATTCATCAAACTTTTTCTTAGACTCTAAACTCCTCAAGCTATCTTCAACTTCCCAAAGACCATAATTAGTATCTAGAAGATACTCACAAAGATCATCATTGATCAACCCATCGATAGTTAATATTTGCTTATGAAGATAATCTCTTTCTTTTTTTACATTGATAAGTTTACCACAATCTGAAATCATCTCAGACTTAATCTTAAGTATCGTCCACTTATCTAGCAATTCACCAACTGATACTTCTACTATCATTGTCTATTAATAGATTTGATTATGGAATCAAAGTTGAAAACTTCGCTAAAACTTTCATATGGCATATTTTGCAAAGGCTCAACAAACCTAAACTTATTTGAAATATCTGTAGGTTTTTGATATTTAGTATGAGGATTTGCTAATATGTTATCATGTATTTTGTATCCAAATACTTTAGGATCAGTTACGCTCCAAAGAACTGTAGATGGTAAATTTAATGCTGCTGCAACATGCTGAAAAGAACTATCTATAAATAGTCTCTTTTTTGAAGACTTCATTCCTATAGCAAGCATTCTCCATTTATCTCTTAAATCTAGACAATTGTTATATTTTATTTGATGTGATTGCCTTATTACTCCAACAGAATAATCTTCACTATATTTATCAATAATTCTTTGAACTAAATTAGGGGGCATATCTCTAGCCCAATTGTATGAATCCATACCTTGCTGAGGCTTACCTCCTCCATTAGCTTGAATTATAAATACATCTTTTGGAAACTTAAAGAACTGATTATAGTATTGTTTTTCTTGTTTGGTAAAATAAAGTTCAGGAAGTTCATCATTATATTCCTCTCCAATCATTGAAAACCATGTCTGTATTAAATGCTCTTTTTTATTCATATGAGCATTCATTAAATACGGATCAGCTACTAAAAATAAAATCTCTTGTCCTTCAACGTACTTTTCATAGAAGTCATTGTCCTCTCCTTTTTCAAGACATACATCTACATTAGGATTATTTAAAAAAGCATCTTTCCAAAATGTAAATACTATCAGTTTACTATCAGGATATTTCTTTTTTATTTTTGCACAAAATGCTGTTGAGGCTATGTTCTTGCCAAGCCCTCCATTGATATCAAGAAGAATGTTCATTTTATTAAATTATAGTTCTATTGTTAGAGTCTTTGACTCTTCTTCATTGAGCTGTAATTTAACAATTCTTTCAATATACTGTTTCTCTTTAGGATTAATTTTTTCAAGGGCCCATTGAAGTACTTCCTCTTTTGAAAGTGTTGATGCATCTTTAAAATTAGATAGATCAATCAAGTTAAAAGAAACATTAGTAGTATATTCTTTTATATCATCACCTTTCTCGCCTACAAGAATTAGTTCTACTGATTTGATTACGTTTTCTCTTACGTTACCAAACTTATCTCTAAAGCTTTTCTTAGCTTCTATTTTTCCTATTTTCCAATTATAAACCGCCTGCATCTAATCTAGATTTTATGTTGTCAACTTTGACTTTAAGTTCTTTTATTGATTGAATAAGAAGAGGAGTAAACTTTTCATAATCAACAACAAGAGCAGTTACTACATGGTCTTCTCTTTCTTTAGAAACTTCTCTAACAGCTTGAGGATATACAGCCTGAACTTCTTGTGCGATTACTCCAACCTCATGTCCTTTTCTAAATGCTTCTTCTTCACCTAGTTCATTCCAATCAAACTCAACACCACGAATAGCATCAATCTTATCAAGAGCTGAATCAATCTCTGTAATGTTCTCTTTATACTTACAATCTGAGTACCAATTTTGACATATATTTCCACCTATATAAAGATTTCCACCACCCCATCCATCATATACCATACATTCTCCATTAGATGGAGCAAACGTAGGGTAACCCGGATTTATATTATACCATGATCCATAATTAGTACTATATAACCCACATGAAGTAAGAGACCAATATTGACAAAAATCACAACTTGCCGAATAAGCACCTGATCCATAATTTGCACTAGTGTATCCATCATTATAGCAATATCCTGAACTATTAGTGCAATACATTCCTGCAAGGAACATTTGGAATTGACCAATGTCATTGTTGTAACCTATATATGCAAATTGATTATCTCCTGTAGTATGATGGTGAAATCTTACATACGAAGAGGCATCATTATCATTAGTATCAATTCTTAAATTGATATCATTAAATGAATTGATACTCATACTATCTGAAAAACCTCCATAGCGACTAGTTGAAGCGATTCCATGATTTTGATACTGATTATAAGAAGCATCCCAATCAAAAGATAAGTATGCCATACTAGTCATATAACCACTGTATGTTCCATATCTATAGTATCCTGTATATGGAGATATTCTAAATGATGGTGCTTGAATTACACTTTGAGCAAAAACTCCTTTGTTCAAATATAAACTATATGCTGAGTCAGTGCTAGATGTCCCAATACCCATGCAATCATTAGGGCGATAATAATACCAATACCATACACCGGGAGACTCACGATATACTCCTCCATTGCCATTACCATCATACATAATTCCATTAACATAACTATAACTATCCCATATACCACCATATCCATTTTTGTTTCCATCAATTCTAAGTTGAGTATACGTAGTGGTTGTATTTGGGGAAATATGTAATCCATAATATGATGGCCAATAAATACCATGAGTCCCATTCATTTGCAACCATGTATTTACTTGGTAATAAGAGTTACCAAATTGACCTACATAAGAACTTGATGAGTATCCACCTAATTGATCAGAAGTTCTTGCACTATCAACACGAACACCATAAGTGTTAGCACCATTCCATCCCATCAATGTTGGATATGTAGCAGTCCAAGCAACTTGTGAGTTTGTATTATTTACACCTACTCCATTAGGAGAGGTGCCATTCGATGCATCAAATATTACATGACTATTACCGTAGTTTTTCCAACCTAATGATCCAACTGTAATATCTATTCCTCCTCTAGAAGACCAATTAGTCCAAGAAGGAAGACTATATCCGGCCCATTGAGTAGAGTTACTTGCTGTAGCAGCATTACCTGAAATACTAATTGGCCATGTCCCACTTGAATTTGTACCATCTGTCCAAGCAACATCTTTAAAAGTAGAATAAGGTGTACTTGATCCAAATGATTGTTGGTATATTCTCATACCTATACCACTCTTCAAAAACATTACTAGATTATCAGCACCTCCTGATCCATCACCATAAGATCTAAGATGTAAATAGTCAGCATATGGTGAAGTATTATTATTAGCCCAAGAAGTAAATCCAAACCCAAGCCTATTAGCACTCATGCTACTAGGAGAAATAGTTCTTATATCCCAAGCTCTTATAGCTCCACCTGATGTACCATCTACATAAGATGCAGTAGTGGCAGATCCTGCAGAACCTGCCGATCCTGTAATATTAATCCCCCATGTACCACTTGCTCCTCCACCTGTTAAAGTTGGTGCATAGGAGTTGAAGTTTCCTGCATGAAGAACTTGGTTACCTGCTTGTTGTATAGCTCCTTCAACATTTAATCCATTAAGAGGTACAGAAGTTGAGTCATAATTAGATCCAATAGTTGTTCCTCCATCAATGTGAAGTTTCTTTCCTAATACACTAGCTCCTCCTCCACCAATAGCAAATGTTTGATAAATGCCATTAAACCATATATAGTCAAATCCACTTTGAGAATCATCGAATTCAATACCTGTCCATGCATCCGGACTTCTTAAAGAAATCTGATGATCACTAGATGAAGTAAATACACCAACCCCATTTACAAATATTGACCCATTAGAAGTAAGTCCTGCAAATGTAGGACTTGAACTAGTCAACAAATTTTGATTCATGTGGTACCCATCAACTGTATCTGCATTACCTGTAATGCTAATACCCCAAGTCCCACTAGCACCTACACCTATTAGAGTAGGAGCATATGAATTAAAGTTTCCTGCATGAAGAGCAATGTTACCTCCAATTAATAAATTACCTCCACTTTGATTGAGAATACTATTTCCAATAGTTCTACCGGTAGATGTAAACACAGGTATATAACCTGAAGTGCCTGATCCAATGACAACACTGATGTCATCAATCCCACTGTCAGCTAATATGTTGTTTACTATAGTTGCTAAATTCGACATATCTTATACCATTGTTAATGATCTCCACGTGGAGTTGCTGTAAATATACAAACCTATTACCGAATCTGTCTGATAAACTATTAATCCTTCAGCAGGAGAACTAATAGCTCCTCTCTGAGCAGCTGTCATTCGTGGAGGCAAGAATCCTTTTGTAGTACTATCCATCTGAAACAATGCTGAAGCATTAATGCTTGCTGTTCCTAATCCAACTCCTGATCCATTGTCAAACAATAAACTGTTGGCAATCGTATCACTAGCACTAAATTTACTAATATAGTTTGTAGTACCACTACCTGTTATACCTGCTACAATTGTCCAAGATCTATCAGCACTCAAGTCATAGCTAGTACCATTGATAGTCAATGTTCTTGTAGTAGGAACTCCTCCCAATCCACTTAATGTGTACTGAGGTACATTTAATACACCTGTACCATTGTCATATGTAGATGCACCACTTGATCCTGTAGTTGTCAAGCTTATAGCCTGTCTAGCCCTACTATTAGTAAAGTATAAATTAGTACCCTCAGAAATATTTGAAGTAGTAAGATTCACAGCTCCTGTCAATCCATTTACAGATATAACAGATTCAGTGTTATCAACCTTCTGCCATGCAGTACCATGAAATACAATCCAATCCCCAATCTGCCAATCAGTAATCCCATCAATATTGGTGTTACCTGCGACACTAACAATATAGAAATGACCATCTGTACCAACTCCTGATGTAATAGTTGGAGTGTTTGTAGATGCATTCCAAGTACCCTGATATTGAAGACCTCCAATAAGGTCATTTATTTGACCCTGAAGCTTACCAAATGCAGCAAGTATACTATCTGTAGCAGATATAGAAGATCCTGCCACAGATAGACCTGTAAGGATCTTACCGGTAACGGCTGAGTTGGTTAGTGTAACAGCTGCTGCACCGGGACCACTTGCAGTAGCTTCACCTGTTAAAGAAGTAATGTAATTTCCCTGCTCTTGATATACAGGAATAGTAAGAACATTTCCAATTAAAGTAGCAGCACCACTTGATGGAGTAGTATTAAGCGATGTAATTCTGTTATTATAAGCAACATCCCAATTAGATTGACTAGCATCTGTAGGCAAACTATATCCTGATGCAAAAGATAAAGCAAGAGTTCCACTAGATGTAACCGGATTTCCTCCTATAGCAAATCCTGTAGGAACACTCATGTTTACAGAAGTAACAGTACCTACACTCCATGATCTATTTGTACTTAAATCATAAGTACTTCCATTAATAGTAAGTGTGGTTGCTTGATTTGCAGGAGTATACCCTAGTGCAGATGCTATAGTCTTATTTACCCATAGACCTGAATCATAAAACAATCCTTGATTCAATACAGGAGATGTAATAACAACTCCCTCATCTTGTGTTATGTTAGAACCTAAAGTAGGTCTAACCATAATCTTACCATTATTTGCAGAAGATAATACAGCCGCTACCTGAACAATATTATCAGGAGCTACAGGTACAGTAGTTTGAAATCCTCCTGCTACAGTAGTAGATGCATAAAGAATGTCTCCACTAGTATAACTATTTGTGTTTACTCCTTCTAACTTACCAAACTGAACTACCTTTCCAAAGCTTCCATTGGATATAGCGGCAGCAGTTACTCCCATAAAATAAGAAGATGGATAAGTACCATCAGCTAAGAAAGGAGCAATTAATATGTGTCCACTATTCCCATCAGTACCTGCAAATCTAACAGCAGTACCTTTTGGTATAGTTGAACCTGAACTATTTTTTACATTGTAATATACATCCTCACCAATATGCTGTATAACCGTACCCATGTTTAGAGCTACAGTCAACTCACTATCATCCCAATACATTGTACCCTGAGTAACAGGTGTATTGGTAGGAGTAAGATCAAATCCTAAGTATCCTGTAGTAAGTCCAAACTCCCATAAGTTAACATTTGCAGTAGCACCTGTATAAGGTACTGCACCTAGAGTAGTAATCATCTGACTAGCAGTAACATATTTAACTGCACCTGTATCCCAAACCATATATTTGTTTGGATCAGTAGCTGCATTTGTTACTGAGTTTATGAATACTTCTCCCTCGACATAAAGTTTATATCCTGTATCAGCAAGACCTTGTCCAATAATAGTATTACCATTAGCAAAGATTCTTTGGTACTGAGTGCCTGCAATGTTGTGATATACAATTCCATCAGTATAACTATGAACTGTTGATCTTGGAGATCCAAAGTTATTCATAGTTACTGTGTAAGAGTATGGAGTAAGTCCTATGTTAGAAAATACTACAGATGCTCCTGTTGTACTATTGTACTGAAAATTAAATGAATCAGATCCATAAGATAATGGACTATTCACTAATGATGTTGCACCTCCCCACATAGGAAGAGTATATAGTGTACCTGTACCTGTTACAGGATTTACTAATGCATTTTGCTTATTATTAAATGTAGTCCAATCAGTGCTACTTAAATATCCATCAATAGTAGCAGTTGATTGTGGAATTCCCACAACACCTGATACAAATGTTAATGGAGCAGATACAGATATTACCTCCTGCTTATTATTAAATGCATTCCAATCTGAACTACTTAGGTAACCATCTGAAGTTGCACCTGATTGAGTGATCCCAATTGTACCTGATCCTGTAATTGGTCCACCTGTAATTGGTCCACTAGTAGCAATGCTAGTAACTGTACCTACTGACCATGTTCGATTGGAACTAAGGTCATAAGAAGTTCCATTAATAGTTAACGTCCTAGAAGTATTAACTCCATCAGTAATCCCATAACCTGCAAGAGTAGTAGGAGTACTAGTAATTTTACTCCACGCTAATGAAGTAATCCATGATGGGTTAGCATAAGAACTATCTGTACGTACATCACCTACAGTCCAAGCTCTGTTTGCACTTAGGTCATACCCAACACCATTGATTGTAAGAGTTCTTGTAGATGGAGGAGCACCTACATCACTGTAAGTAAGGATAACTTCTCCTGTATAACCATTAACACTAATTACTGAATCAGTGTTGTCTACCTTTTGCCAAGCCGTTCCATCATAGATAGCCCAATCCCCTAACTTCCAATCAGTAATTCCGTTTAGATTTGTACTTCCGGGAACACTTACTACATAATAGTATCCTTTTGTACCAACAGAACTCTGCAAAGTAGGTGTATTGGTGGCAGCATTCCATGTGCCTTGGTACTGAACGCCACCAACAAGCCCATTAATTTGGTTCTGTACTTTTCCAAATGCTTGTAAAATAGTGTCAGATGCTACTACGTTTCCACCGGTTACATTCAAACCTGTCAATACCTTGCTGATTACAGCAGTATTATCAAGTGTAACAACAGCATTACCCGGACCGACAGCAGTTGCTTCTCCTGAAAGCTGAGTGATATAATTACCTTGTGATTGATATACAGGTATATTTAAAACTTTACCTACATATGTAGCAGCACCACTTGTACCTGTTGTGGTTAAGCTATTAATTGTGTTTAGATCCCAAGATCTATTTGCACTTAAGTCGTATCCTACAGAGTTAATTGTAATAGTCCTTGTTGCAGGAACATATACTGTAGAATCAAGGGTACCGTTTGCTTTTAAAAATTGGTTAGATGTTCCACCTCCAACAATAAATGCTGAAGATGTAATATTAAATGAACCTAAGTTTACATTTTGTAAAGCACCTGTATATGGCACATAGTCCAATCCAATAAGATCACCTATAGAACTTATCGAAAAGTTTTTGGTAAGATTCAAATTATCTACATCAGTACCTATTAATAGATCACTTAATGTAGGATTTGATAATATCGGATATGAACTTATCTGTGACATTATTCCAAGTTTATTTTAAGTCATCGATATCAGACTTAATCTCTTTGGCTCTGCTCAATAAACTCTTGAGCATCTTCCATATATCGATATTGTAAGCTTCTTCTATGTTTTCTTTAACTGATACTAGTTCTATAAATATAAGAACTATAGCACACATTTTAGTAAACATAAACTCAATCCCGAACCATAAGACAACAAATTCATTTAAAAGATATTTGTCCATAAGGAAAAGGAAAAGCACAGTTACTTCATATAGAAGCATTTTACTAACTATAGTAGAAAGCTTTCTACTTCTAATACTTTTCAAACCGTAAAGTTTTATTGATTTAAATACTCCTGTAAAAGTGTCAAGGATAATAGCCATAGCAACGGCAACAAGAAGCCCATATATTGGGACAAATAATAAAAGTAATGAGGCAAAAAGATATTGTATATATTTCATCTTCCCTGCCCTTTATAAGCCTTCTTATAAAGCTTGCTACTCTTATTGCTACTTGTAGAATTCTTAGCAGCCAAGCCCTTCTTCTTATGCTTCTTCTTGTAGATGCTACTTACTATTACCTTTGCCATTCTACCAAAGTGCGATAATGTTATTAGCAGTTGTGTCAGTAGCGAATACTCTAATCACTTGGAAAGTAGATAGAAATCCGTTTGGTACGTTTGTAAAAGTAACATCATCACCACCTGCTGTCAATACACGTAGTACTCCTCCTGTACCAACATATAATACACATCCCTCTACTTGTCCGTTTCCGGGATTTGGGATATCTACAGTATCACTCTTAGTGACAACAGCAGCTCTTGATTGTTGTAATTTCTGATATGCCATGATCTTATTAATTAATCTTCGTTATATGGAAATGCACGATTAAGTGCATCACGTCTTTTTGAACAGCCACAATCTTTATCTGCAGCTTTAGCTACAGTCTCAACTACTTTCTTGATACCTGTAACCTTAGTTATCTTTTCGATGGTATCTCCTAGTCCTTTGCTTTTCATATTCTTTATAAGAAAGAATGGCACCAACCAATTAAGACTGATGCCGTTCTTACTGTTTATTTTTAGATGAATAATTTATTCAACTTCTTCAACAGATTGTTCAGCCTCAATACCTTCAACCCATCCTGCCAAGAACTTAAAGTTCTCAATACCTTCACTTGAGAAAGTAAATTGATAAAACTCGAAAGTCTCATCAAGCAATTTTTTCATATCCTTAGACATCGCTTTGATGCCATCCTTAGTGAAGTTATATTCACCATTCTCTTTTAGATTCAAAACACCGTTAGAATCTGTATGAGCATGATCAAGACGAATGTCTTCTCTCTTCTCATTATACTCATCAAATAGAGGCTTGATCTTATCTACGATCTTTTTAATCTTAGCCTCTGCCTTACTGCCTTTCTCAGTAGGAGTCATGTTCAACGCTCTAACTAGTTCTAGCAATTCAGCGTTTGTCTTTAATACTTTCTGTGCCATTTGATTTAATTTTTAATGATGAACAAATATAGTTAAACTTTGGAAATTCTTTTACCCATTCCAACTTTACTCTTCTCTAATTTTTTAGCAGCAAGTCTTGAAGGACTTATCTCACTCTTAGTCTTTGGTGTTTCTGATGATATTCTTTTGGTAGGTCGGCAATATTCATTACGCCCACCTGCTCCGCATGGTTTACCGCTTTTTGTATCCTGCCACTTCTCTGCTTGCCAACGCTTTAGACTAGTCCCTGCAGAACTCTTCTTTACATTACCCGATGCCTTACGGCATTTAGCAATAGCTTGAGAAGCCCTAGCAGATGGGAACACATCATAAGATGCCTTTACTTTTTTGTAGCAAGAATCTTTCATCAGTACTTACCTCTTCTTGATTTAGGTGAAGATTTAGTAGATCCTCCCGGACCTGCCCATAAGTTCTTACATGCCCAATACCTAGCAGATAATTTATCTTTAGCAGTGTCGCATTTATGACGAGCCTTAAATGAAGACCGTGCCGCTGCTGAATAGTTATGACCATAACCCTCAGCACCAAAGTGAATTAGCTTTTCTTGTCCATTAGCACAAGCTTTAACCATTCTCTTCTTGCCGGGTCTGTCAGAAGCAACGACACGGTTACATTTCATTTTAGACTTAACAGCCATAATTACTTCTTTCTGTTATAACGATCAGTAAGCTTTTGAGCCTTCTTAGAAAATTTTGATTCAGATTTAAAGAATTCAGAAACAGGATATTTAGACTTAGCAAATTGCTTCGCCTCCTTATCCATAAGTCTATCAACTCTCTTAGCTAATCTAGCTTCTTTCTTATCTTCTTTAGCGACACGACTGCCACCACCGATCATTTTACTTTTAAGCATAGGTTATTTTTTCTTACCCATCTTCTTAGCTACAGCCTTCTTAACTACAGGCTTCTTAGCTACTGCTTTCTTTACCATTGATTTCTTTGGTCCACCTAGGACTGCAGCTTTGGGCATACCCATAGCCATCATTTGATCTCCTTTCATTTTGTTTTTGGTTTTGGTTTGGTTGCTGTTTTTACTTTTTGTGTACAAGGTTGCATAATCTTATTGTTTAAATTTACTACCTATTTCTTTTATTTGACTTAATGGCGTTTGCTATTGCTCCAACACCTGTAGCTGTTGCTATAGCATCTCCAACAGCAGCACCTATTTTAGCTGCTCTTTCAATTCTTCTATCAGCTAGTGTTCCCTCACGAGCCTGATCAATATTGCTTTGCCATCTAGCTTGCTTCTTCTGTTCTTTATACTCTTTTTTAGTAAGAGTCTTTCTATTTCCGGGATCAGGAGTAGGAGCCAAAGGAATATCTTTCCTCTTATTCTTCATAGGATTAGAAGGATTGCTTAAAGGAAAATCTTTGTTTCTTGACTTTGCCATGATTAATATTTTAACTTTGCTTTACAAATGTAATAAAATGAAATCAGATTATTTAAAATATTGGAAGGTCATCTCTCAATACACTAAAGTCAAGTATAAGATCTCACAATCAGACCTTGACGTAATCCTTTTCCTATATTCGGAAAAATATTTCAAAGTCACAAAGTTTAAAGAATTTAGTGAACTGCTTTCTTGGGATAGATCAAGGTTCAATAGACTTCTTGAAAATGGATGGATAGAAAACTTTAGGCCCGGATACAAAGGAAGAAGAGCAGTATACGCTCTGTCATATAAAGCCAAAAGAATGGTAAACTCTATCTATAAAAAGTTAGAGGGTGAGGAGATCCCAATGACCGCATGCAACAATCCAATGTTTGCAAAAAAAGTACGGTACACCGATAAGGTATACCGCAACATGATCATTCAAATGAATAAAGAAATTAAAGATTCAAAACTTAAAGAACAAGAACAACGTCACGTTCTTGAATAATTGTAAATTGATCATCATTAATGATCATCGTATAGCTCTGAGCTTTGTCATAGTATATCTCATCGCCTTCTTTAATGTTGCTTACTTCTGTACCGGGAGTTACTACCGTTCCACGTTTGTACCTTAATTGATTCGTGTCTTCTCCTGATAAGATTAATCCTGATGAAGTCTTAACTTCTTCATTAATAGATTTGATTACAATGTTTTTTCCGATTGCTTTCATGAATAATTTTTTACAAAGATAGGAGTTCCTTCTCCAATGTAAGCACTTGATATATTAAAATCGTAATATTCTATAGCCTCATCATATTCCATTCCATCAAGAATAAGAATATCAATTACTTTATCCATGTCATAAACAAGTCTTCTGTTTGATTCATCAAACCCTATTATGGCATCATCAAATCCATCAGCAATGTAGAATGACTCTTCAGGATAGTCAATTATAATCTGTTCAAGTATAGTCATGAGAATGCTAGGAAAAAGATGGTAGAAACAATGAATCCAAATACAACCCCTATTATAAGCCCATCTATGAAGTTGCGATAATCTCTCTCATTTAGTGCCATAAGATTATTATTATGTGTACAATATACAGCTTTGGTTTGGAAAACCAAAAAAAATAGTAACTTTATGGACAACAAATAATCTTCTGATGAATCTAAAAAAGGTTAGCAGAAATGTTCACGTACTAGAACTTGGTAAAGAAGAATCAAAATTAGCATTGCTATCAGATATACATTGGGACAACCCAAAGTGCGATAGAGAAAAGCTAAAGAATCATCTAGACTACTGCAAAGAAAACAATATCCCCATCTTTATCAACGGAGATTTCCTATGCTTAATGCAAGGGAAGTATGATCCTAGAAGAAACAAGAAAGATATTCTTCCTGAACACAACAAATCAAACTATATAGATGCAGTTATTGAAGATGCAGTTAATTGGTGGTCTCCTTACGCTCATCTGCTTACAGTAATTGGATATGGCAACCATGAGACTGCAATCATAAAAAATTTAGAGACAGATCCGCTTCAAAGATTTGTAGATCTTTTAAACTATACCAACAAAACACAAGTTCATACAGGTGGATATGGAGGATGGTTGATAATAAAGTATCACTTAGGTAATAATACCTACATGTCAAAAAATTTAAAGTACTTCCATGGCAGTGGAGGTGGAGGTATAGTTACAAAGGGGGCTATTAACTTGACAAGAGCTCTAGAAATGTACGAGAACATGGACATATTTATCATGGGTCACATACATGAGAACTCTAGCCGTAATGATGTTCGTGATGCTATCCAATTTAATCCGGGCAAACACGTACATGAACTAGTTCATAAACAAATTCACCTAGCAATTACAGGGTCATACAAAGAAGAGTATGAAGATGGAGCCTTTGGCTGGCATGTAGAACGTGGAGCTCCTGTAAAACCTACCGGTGGTAGGATACTTACCCTATCAGGAATAGAAACACACAGGAAAGAATTAAGAAGTTATGAATTACTAGTGGATAGTTGCAAGTTTCCCCTATGAAAGCAATCTTAGAATTTGATTTGCCTGAAGAAAATATTGAATTTCAGGCAGCAATAAATGGTCATAACTATAAAAGTGCTATTTGGGACTTTGATCAGTTACTTCGATCTGAAATGAAGTACAAAGAATTACCTGATGAAACCTATAAGGCTTATAAATGGTGCCGTGAAGAACTAAGAAAAATACTATTGGAGGACAATTTATTTATAGAACAGTAATGAAACAGCTACTTGACGATGAGCGAATCAGAATTGCTATTTTATCTTTTATGGCAGGTGTAATTTTAGCTTTTATAGTTTATCCTAAACCTGAAGCAGAACAGGTTTATAGATTCTCTACAGTTACAGAGACTGATACTTTGTTTGTCGACAAAGTTGAGACAGTTTATATCCCTAAAAAAGAAATCAAAACTAAAGTTATTAGGGATACAATCCTAATTGATCAGAAGCCCACTATTAAATCCTTCAGTACTACAACTCCATTTGAGCATGGTAATACATATGTGAGTGGTGAAGTCCTTGGAGAGCTTCTTAAAATGAGCGTTACGAACGATTTTAAAATACCTGTGGTAACTAACACTGTTACCAACACTAAAACTGAAACAATTATAAAGAAGCCTAAAGGTATTTACTTAGGAGTAGGAGTTAACTCACTGCTACAACCTAGTGCTTCAGCATCATACTTGGATAATAAGTATTTGTTTCAGTACCAATATCAACCTATGCAGCGTATTCACCAAATAGGTATAAGTAAAAAACTATTTTAAACTCTTCAACATCTCAATCATTTTTGGATGAGGGTAGATATCAATCTTATCTCTCCTAACTGAGTTGTGTGTGAACACACCTGCTTCTCCTCTGAGAGCTCTAGGTGTTATATCCCAAATGTCATCGTTGTAGTCTAGTGGGATATTGTATCTTTTTTTCCATAGTAAAAGCAATTGCTCTACAGATTCTATCTGAGCATCAGTATAACTATGGAAATAAGTAAATCCTTTATATGGCTTATCTAGTTTTATAATACCATCAGTCATCTCTTTACCAACGTAATTATAAAACTTCCCATTAGACTCTCTCAAGTTACCCCAATTACAGATCTCAATTCCAATGCTAATCTTATCTAGTTGTTGATATGGGATCTTGCGACTACTAAATACACTTCTTTGCAATCCTAGATGGTATGCCCAATACTTAGAACTAAATCCTTGTACAATCTGACCATCTACACATCCTTTACCAATACCGGATATAGCTACACAAGTAGCAACTCTCTCAGTATTAGATGCCCACCATCCAAATGTCCCTACACCATTAGGGCTTCCTGCTGTATGGTGAAGATATATTTGTTTTTTAGGATGTTCTTCTGCTATGTATTGACTTGCAGGGAACTGAATTTGTATAATGTTCATAAATTATAGATGGTTATTCGGAAACTATCCGAATTTTGCATGAATTTTTAACAAGACTAAGTACCCAATTAGGTCATTTACAACGTCTTCGTCATCATTATCTAAGCTACCGTTCTTGATTCGCTTCAACTTATCATCGATGCGTATCAGCAAACCCTCCCTAGAGGAGAGCTTACTGAATACACCTATAGGTTCAAGAGCGGAGTTACCATACTTCCGGTTCTTCTCAATGAGCATTTTCTCTATGCTATCAAGAACTAATTGTACCTTGATTGAAAATGGTTCAACCATATCACTAGTAGTGCAAACACCACAGCAAGACCCACTACAATTACCCATGACTTAAGCGTTTTCATAGTGATCTGCGAAACTTTTGAATCGCTCTCCCTTAATATATTGACTAGTGCGGAACTTTGATCTACCCTTCTTTACTAGAAGACCATCCTCAAATAGAATGTAGAACTCATTCTCATCATGCACAACAGCAGTACTTAGGTATTCTTCCCAAGTCTTGCGGTTCTCGTCAACGACTTTTGTCGCTTGGCCGTGGCCAAATGGGTTTAGTACAGCATCCATAGTTAGTAAGGTCTAGCCATCGTGATGATAGCGTTAGTTGATAGAATAGTTGTTGCTACACTCACAGCATTCTGCAATGCACTACGTGTAACCTTTAGTGGGTCAATGACCCCCATCTTAATCAAGTCACCCATCTCACCTGTCTTCAAGTTATAACCATGACCTACAGGAATCTCACCCTTGTAGATCTCACTTGGTTTCAATCCTGCGTTAGCAAGGATCTGCTGAAACGGTGCCATCATCGCATTGATCAATATCTTAAGTGCTGCATCATACTCATCACTTCTATTCAAATTACCAAGCTCAGAAAGCAAATTAGCACTCTCATCTACTAAAGCCTTGCCGGCACCCGGAAGGATTCCTTCCTCCAATGCAGATCGTACCGCACATACCGCATCATCAACCCGGTCATACAACTCCTTCTGCTCTAGGTCAGTGTTACCACCTACGTAGATCACTCCAATACCACCTGTCAAAGAAGCAATACGCTCCAAGATATGATCACGATCAGCCTTCTTCTTAGCAATACTATGAGCATCCCATAGTTGCTGAACCCTTTCATCAATTAATTGTTGGTCAATCTTAAGATCGCTCTTAATAATAATGGTCTTATCCTTTCCAACTACAATCTTGGATGCATGACCCAAGTCACTCATAGTCATTCTAGAAAGATCATCACCTGTCTTCTCACTGAAGTATGTCGCACCAATACTTAATGCAATGTCCTGCATCAACTCATGCTGCTTGTATCCAAAACTTGGTGGCTGTATAACGCAGAACTTAAAGTTGTTCTTCATTACGTTAGCAGCAAACGTGTTCACCACATTGGTAGAACAAGGTGATATTACCAATAGCTTCTTACCACTCTGAGTAATTGGCTGCAATATCTTATCATGGATCTGAAGGATATTATCAATCCCAATGTCAGACACTAATACATACACATCCTCAAACACACACTCATCTCTACTCTGATCATTAATGAACAATGGACTAGAGTATCCCCTGTCAATCTTCAAACCCTTAGTTACATCAGCATACGTATCTGATGTTTGGCTTCGCTCAACAGTTACAATTCCATTGTCACCAACTTCCTTGTACACCTCAGAAATAATCTTCCCTATCTCACGATCATTATTCGCAGAGATAGTAGCAACGTCCAACAACTTCGAAGAACTTACCTTCTTGGCTTTCTTTCTAAGATTACTAATCACCTTCTCACTCAACTCATGAATGTTACGCAATACCTCTGTTGAATTCACATTAGTACCCGAACTTACAAAATGATCTACCCATCCAAGAACTAACCCCTCGGTCAATACAATAGCAGTGGTAGTACCATCTCCGGCAGATGTAGCTGTCTTATCCGCAGCCTCCTTCATAATTCGTACCGCAAGGTTCTCAACAGGATCAATCAAGTCAACCGCCTTAGCGACAGTCACACCATCCTTTGTTACTGTGATACCATGCGTGTGATTAGGGCTCTCAATTAGTACCGTGTTCCCATTAGGGCCCAACGTACTCTTTACAGCTCCTGCAATCTTCTTGATCCCTGAGATCAACTTTAGTCTGCCCTCTTGGGCGAAGAATAAATCTTTAGGTTCCATTTGATTTAATTTTTACCAAATCTAGAGAAAAAAATTCTAAAAATCAAAATGTCAAAGTTCTCCTTCCCTATATATATATATATATTATTATTATATATATTATTTATTTCTGACTAGAACTTAGGTTGAAAATCGACATAATCTATCAGTAGATTGAAAATCAGTTAGTTACACGACATAAAAACGTACATGCCATGTCAGATTTTTAGCATAGTCAATAACAAAAAAAGAGGGACCATAAAATCCCCCTTCTCAAATAAACCCAAAAGCTATTACTTGAAGAACATCTCCTTTAATTTTTCGACATTCTCTGCTTTTTGGATACCGACTGAAACAGCTTCAGAATACATCTCAAGCTTCTTCGCTTTCTTCAAAGACTTCTTGATATCAAGAGCCTCTTGAATACCTGTCATACCGTTAGGACGATCATTTACCAAACGACCATTCTTAATTGTTAGTCCATCGTACATGCACAAATATAACTATTTAGATGATAAGAGTAGTTGGGTTATATGGTACGTTTTGCGTTGCCGGCCGGAAACGAAAACCGTTTATTTTTGATGGGGGTGGGGGTCGGGTCCTCCGGCCTTCCTCTGATTTTTTGGCGTTTTGCTAGGGACCTAACTACATGCATGCCGGCCCGCATTGGATCGGATCCCCTAGGCCCCGGTCCCGCCTGCCCATGGATCGCCGGCCTTCCTTCCTTCCTTCCTTCGCCGGCCTTCCTTCCTTCCAAATGATCAATAAAAAAAACTAGTTACATGATCTTAATGAGGGGATAAGATCCCCATACAAAAAAGATCAATAAATAAATTTTAAATATTACTAAAAATTATTTTGCTGATTTTCAGCACTTTACACGTTTTATAAAAAAATATATTAAAAAAATCTTTTTGACTATTTGTTTTAATAAAGATTTAAACCATATTTGTAAAGATTTAAACGCTAACAAAAACACATGAAAACCCTACTCAAAAAAATCGACCTAATTAATTCCATGATCGACCAAGTTAATCAATTGGATCAAACGCCTGTAACTTATGCCGGTGGGACTTGGCCTTACTACGTACAAATAAAGCCGATTGAAGTAAAAAATCAATTCGTCACTATCCGGCCGGCGGATGATGTTTATTTAAAGTATTCATATTTTGAAAATAAGGAGCGTTATAATATGAATAAAAAGTCTATTTGTGGGGACGAATATTGTTCGAAGCATTTAAATTATACTTTGAATATTATCTTGAAAGCATTTAAAAAATCACTAAAATAAAATGGAAACTTTAATCGGAGCACTAATTTTCGGCATAACAATTTTAACCTACATGGTTGGTACATTTATGGCATTATATCAAAACCAAGACAAAAAATACTAAAATGAAAACTTACTACATTATTCAAGACCTTGCTATAATTTTAACCGGCACCGCTTTAATATTTATATTTTCAATTTTAACTACAAAAAAGAAATGAAAAAAATACTATTATTCATTTGGACCATTATAGCGTTAAGTCCCATTTTTATCTTGGGGTACATGTTTGGCCTTCATTTAATGAAGTAAAAAAAAATCCGGTATTGGATAAAAAAGGGGTTCGAATCCCCTTACCGGATCAATTAAATTAACTTAAATCTAAAACAAAAAAACCATGAAAAATTTATTAGGATCGGGAAACACCAAACTTAAAAAAACAGCGGCCGAATTTGGCGTGACTATTTTCAATTTTTCAATACCGGCCGGTAATGACAAAAGGACCGGAAAAATTACGTGTCCCTTTGCCGGATCATGTTTATCCCTTTGCTACGCTAAAAAAGGGATGTATCGATTTGGGAACGTAGAAAGGGCCTTAAGCGATCGATATGAGGCAAGTAAAAAAGATAATTTTGTCGACCTAATTACGGACGAACTTTCGAAGGTAAAAAGTAAAAAACAAATTTATGTCCGGATCCATGATTCCGGCGATTTCTACAGCCCTGCATACTTTGAAAAATGGGTAAAGATCGCCGAAAATAATCCTTTGGTCCGGTTTTATGCCTACACCAAAAGCCATTCATTTATCAGAGGTAAATATATTTTGCCGGATAATTTCGACCTAATTTTTAGCCTAGGTTCCAAAAATGACGAATTGATCGACCAAAGTAAGGAACGTCATTCAAAGATCTTTAAAAGCATGGACCAAATGACCTTGGAAGGTTATTTTGATTCGAGTTATTTGGATCTTAATGCGACCAAATGGGTCACTGAAAATAATAAAATAGGTTTATTGATACACTAAAACCGGATCCCCTCCGGATATCCGGAGGGATCTTTAAAACTTTAAAAAACTATGGAAAAAACTACGTACGTACTCGAAAAAATTAAGGCCATCAAGGGCCATACAAAGGCCAAAAAAAATAGGCTAAAATTTTACAAAGATAATTCCAGCCGGATAGAGGAATTTTCGTGGGAATGCGTTCAGAATTTTGATTTTGAGAAGGAAGTAAAAAGTTTAAGTAAAATATTTAACGAAAAAAGATCCTATATCTATATAAAATAAAACCATGGAGAAACTAGATTTATTTAGGGCCTTGATTAACCAAGGCCATGACAAAAGCGAAGCGATTGAAATCATTCAAGACATGCGGGCGGAAGTCCTAGAAGGTGCGGATCCGGAGGAACTGCTATGGGACTACGGACTAGAACCGGATTACATTTTTGATGTTTTGCCATACTAAAAATGAAGGCGGTCATATACATGCGGGGGATCTACGGAGGATCCTTCGCCCAAACTAGGGATTTTAAAGATGATAAGCATCTAGAAAATTGGCTAAAATTTATGGATCGAAATCAAGATCGTGTAAAAGTAATAGGTACCAAGGTGATCGGGGATCTATCTAAAGATACGGACACAAATGATTACACCTTAGAGGATAAGATAACCGGAATGTTTATACAACAAATGAAAAAATAACATGGAAAAAAATACATTAGAATACGCCCTCAAAAATCTTTTAAGCATACAAACTAGTGAGACATTTTATATACATGATAAAAGGATATATATAGAATTTTCAGATGGCAGATGTTTAAAAATATCGGATGATGAAATATGTTATCAAGCAATTGAGTATTTAAAAAATGAAATTTCATATATAACAGAACAAAAAAAATCATGATACAATTAGATAATAGAAACGGACATTCAATTGATGTCATTAAAAACTTTAATGATATTTCTAGACTATTCGATGATGTGGAAATCCTCCGGATAATACTAGAAAAATGGTCGGATGATGGTGATATTTTAGACATCACAAAATCATTGGAATCTACTTTACATGCTTTAGATTCAGACGGAAATCACATACAAATTGGTGATTTTGTAGTGGTCCTAGATGACGTGTCCCTAGTGGGGGATCCACCTAGAAGGGGTGAAGTACTTGAAGTAACTAGGATAGCAGATCAAGATTCAAACTATATTGAATTGGATAATAAATACGGATTTTTCGCATATAGAGTACTAAAAATAAAGAGACATGAAAGATAAAATGAAATTTAACCATGATGCGGAGTCCCTAGTGGGTGCATTGGACGTGAGTCAGCATGAATATGCTTCGCAGTTAGCAGCGGTCCTAACTATCTCTATGGATAGAGGGGAACAAAAGGTAAGTAGAATAAGTGAAATGATCCATAGTACTGTGGACTACAAAATTATCCTACTGCTTGCCACTAGAAATCTTATGGATCTAGTGGAAGGATTCGATCCATTTAATGATGCATTTAATAACCTATCTAATAACTAATAACATGAAAATTGAATTCGAAGTAACAGAAAATTTGGCCCTTGAAAATAGTTTTGGGATAATTAAAGATGAAGATAATGTTGTATTGAACGTAACCATAAATGTGGATGGGGACTATGGGTGGTTTGAACTTTATGACATCGAGACCGGAGGGGATGATTGGTATGCGGAGGGCGGACTATGGTTTGAAGGGAATAAGTTAGTCGATTACGATGGGGTATCTTCCTTGCTTACATCGATCATCGATAAGTTAAAGGAGTTAGGATATGACATGTCTTATGTAGAATAAAGATCATGAAAGCATACAGAATAAACACCACTGCATGGGAGGAGGAGGATTTTATAATCCTAACTGACTTAACAGAGGATCAGATAATTGGAGTAATGAAGCCATTTGTGGAACGTAAGCGTGACTTGGACGAAGATTACACCAATGCTGATCTAGTTGACGAACTTGAATATGTATACCAAAATAATCAGATCATCGAAGTAATACCCTCAAAAATTATAATCTAATGGAAAGAACTATCGAAGTACAGACCTACTACGTAGGCAAAGAACCGGATGCAATTGAAATTGCAAATGAGTGGAACGAATTGCTTAACACCAATGAGTTCAAGGCTAGAACTACACGTAACCCCGAAGTTTATTTAATCATGGGGTTGGTTACCAAGGATGACCTAAAGAAGTTTCCTGTTATTAAGAACGAATTCATGATCAATAAATGAATATGGGACTATCAATTGAAGGACTAGAAAATGATTTCCTAAGGAGCGAAGTGAAGCGACTCAAGGAGATCCGTGAGGATCAAGATCAGATGTTGGTGGATGATATCTACCAATGGATCATGGCCAATGAGGACATGGGTATGGGTGAATCTGCAGATGCATTATTCGAAGCGACTAAAATTGTACAGGAATGGAGAAGAAAATGCAAATGATGTATGAATTCGTTACTAGGTTCGAAAAGGATCTAAAGAAAGCATACAAAAGTATCCCCAAAAAAGATAGGCTAATAACCTACGAGCAGTTTATTGTTGCTACTTTCTCAAACTTAATAGAAAGCGATGGACATTACTAGACTAAGGATATTAACGCTAAAGAGTAAGGCGTTCTTTTATAGCGATCCTAATTGGACGATTGAAAAGTTGATTAATGATAAGCCATTCATGGTTCTTAGGACTTACTACGAACAAGAGAAGATATCATTTAATCAAGAGGTACTTGAAATTTTACAAGATAAATATCCAAACTTTATTGAAATAGATAAGCCAAGTAAATTACCACATTGGAAAGATATTTTATTTGGGGATATTAAAAATAAATATAATGAGATGTCTTATCAAGAGATATTAAAATTAATCAAGTGGTACAAGACTAAAAAAATACCCCTCAATAAATCATTACAAGATGCACTTTCAAATACAAAGCAAAAACATAAGCGAGAGGTAGACAACATCAATTTAATAGTAAGTAAGAAAGATTTACAAGGAAAAAATCACGGAAGATGAATGTATTTAAATTAAAGATCGGGACATGGGATGGGGATCAGTGTACTTTGTACACCACCCTATCCGAAGAACAAATTAAAAAGGTGGTCGGTCCAATGGTGATCGAGGCAGATGAAATGAATTATTTAATTGAGGATTACATCATCGCATTGGAGGATGCTTATCCAAACAAAGTAGTATTATCAAATTTAAGTGACACCATAACAATTGAACTATGAAAATTACAATCGAAGTAAATGTACCGGAGGAAATTGATCTTGATCACACCTACCAAGCGGTGACAGATGCGTTGTATCTGCCACAGAATGTAACTCAATTAGAGTATACGCTAGTATCAAACATACTAGATCAGTTAGCATCTAAGAAGTCAAAAGGCGTACTGAAAAATGGGTTCAGAGATTGGGCAGAGACCCACCACGAGATCGTATGCACGATCCATGCACTTATCACCAATGATACGATGCCAACAAGACTGCTTGACATTATAGATAACGAAGGCATGGGTGGACTATATGCATTAGGCATAGACTTTACCAACGAGTTTGAGAATACCTATTCCGGAAGGGAATGGAATGGGGATTGGGTTGATACTATTATTGAATTTGTAAAAGATAAACTGAAATGACACTAGAAGGAAGGATAGAAATGTACAGATTGGTACATGGAATTAATGACAGACTGCTTTACTTGGACGATAAGAAAAAGGAGAAGTTTGTCAAAGCAATTGATACTTTATTTAAGGTTTATCCATGCCCTAGGGAAGTAAGGTATGGATCCGAAGCAAAGTTAAGGCATGGAAGCGAAGCGAATGTTTAATGTGTACTACTGCGGTAGTTTGTACGCAAGGATAATGTGCACCACAAAGTGGGAGGCCATAGACCGGATCTGCAATGAACATCATTGGTTAAATAGACGAAGAGTTTTTGCAAAAAAAGATTGATATTGTTTATTATTTGTCTTATATTGTATCAAATTTAAATCAAATCTAATGGGAAAAGAATTCAGCGACAGCGAAGTCTTTATCAATGAGGAACTTGAATTCAGCATTGATGACGAAGACTATTTTTGGATCGGAAGTTACGAGGTTGTTACCTCCGGAGAGGAATCCGATTGGGAATACATGGGTGATAGTGAGACCACTATCAACATACTAGGTACCATCCAACTAGCAAAGGCGGATAGGGAGAGTGGCATGCCTGTAGATTGTGTGCCAACATCAGATATTGAATCTGCAATAATCGAAGAGATCATCAGAAGGTTATGATTGTCATTGCTTTCCTAGTGGTGGCAGTCAATATTCTGATTACCGAATTAGTATTCGGTAGAAAATATGATGATGCATCTAGCAAACAGAAGATCATTATTGACATGATCAGTTTCGGTGTAATGATTACACTATTCCTAGTTTACATTCTACTAATTAGCAACATTTAAAAAATGAAAATTGAATTCTTTAACAAGTACTTAGACAACATTATAAATCTCTATTCGATCCCAAGGGATTGGATCTTTTCAAAGAATAAAAAGAGAGAAGTAGTTGATGCTAGACACATGCTATACTACCTATGCTTTCAGAGGAACATATCTGTAGGGTATATACAGATGTACATGGAGGCCAATGGATATTCGATAGGACATTCGTCCATTATCCATGGCATAAAAATGATTGAACATAAATTAAATACAGATCCCGATTACAAACAACTAATTAAAAACCTAGAAAAATGACAGCAAAAAAATCAGTGTTCGAAAGACTATCAGCGATCAATGTAAATGATCACGTTGAAAAGAAGGACAACCTAACCTACCTATCATGGGCATGGGCATGGTCTGTAACCAAGAAGGAATGTCCGGATGCATCTTATAAGATTCTGCCTACAGAATACGATGATGACCTTGGATTCATGTGCCATAGCGAAGTAACCATCGAGGGTCAGACCTTGGAGATGTGGTTGCCGGTAATGGATGGTGCTAACAAAAGCATGAAGAAGCAATCTTATACCTACAAGGGTACAAAGTGGGAGAACGGAAGAAAGGTAGAGGTAGAAAAGACCGTATCTGCAGCCACTACATTCGACATCAACAAGACAATGATGCGATGCTTGGTAAAGAACCTAGCCATGTTTGGATTGGGTATCTACATCTATGCCGGAGAGGATCTTCCGGAGTCAGAACCAACACCAAAGCCGGAGCCATTGAAGAAAGATTCTTTAATTGAATTGAAGAAGGATACTCCGGAGTGGGAAAAGGTTGTGAAGTTTATTGAAGCAAACAAGTCACAAGGGATTGCAGTGCTTGGCAATAAACTTAATGCAAAGTACACCATATCAAATGATCTTAAGAAAGAACTATCTACTCTATGCAATCAATAATCGAAGAACTAAGAGACGATGAAGAGTACTACAATGGTAAGGGTAAGTACTACCTTTCCAACTCTGACATCTATTCCTTGCTTACTAACCCTAAGTTATTTAGAGCACGCTCAGAGGACTCCAAACACTTTCATGAGGGTAGACTATTCCATCAACTAATTCTAGAGCCTGATAAGGCGGTGAATGTACCACACGTGGACGTTAGTACTCGTAATACAAAGGAGTATAAGAAGTTCTTGGATGACACCGGACTTTCATTCGCCTTGTTGACCAAGGAGTACAACGAGATTCATGATCTAGTTGGGGTAATGAAGTCCAACATCCTTTTCTATGATGACATCTACAAGGATGGCAACATTTACGAAGAGCCTATCATCGGAAAGATCAAGGGATTGGATTGGAAAGCCAAGGCAGATATAGTATCTTCGGATTTCCTAATAGATCTTAAGACTACATCTGACATCAACAAGTTCAGATGGTCTGCCAAGTCCTACAACTACGACTCTCAGTGCTACATTTACCAACAACTATTTGGAAAGCCTCTTTATTTCTACGTTATTGACAAGGAAACCCAACAACTAGGGTTGTTCAGACCATCAGAGGAGTTCATCAAAGGTGGTGAAGCAAAGGTAGAACGAGCGATGGAAGTATACCATAAGTTCTTTGGTCCTAACAAGACTGAGGATATTGAAAACTATTTTATAAACGAAACCCTTTATTAACATGCAAGACAAACAAACAATTTTCGCAGATGGATTCATCGCTAGAAGAAGAGATGATGCTCAAAATTTCTTGATCACCAAACTATCCTTAAAGGTTAGTGAAGCATTAGAGTTTATCAAGAAGCACGAGAAGGATGGATGGTTAAACCTAGAAGTAAAGAGAGGTAGATCCGGAGGACTTTATGTTGCACTAGATACTTATGATCCACAAAAGAAAGGTGAACAGCCGGTAGAACAACCGGTAGAGGATACAGACGATATGCCTTTTTAAAATATGAGGGGGTTAAATTCCCCCTCTTTTTTCCACTTGACCATGACGTTTTAGTTTTCCCCTATACTATATATATACTTATATATATTATTATTTATTTTCTATTTCATTTTAGTTTTTAAATTGACATAATCGACATCGATCTGATTATCAGCAACTTACTCGACACAAATACGGAATCAAATTAGCATTTATGACATATCAGATTACAATATTTCAAAACATTAAAGAGACTAGCACTCCATTCCACAGGAATGTAGGGGTGATACTTGACAGAATTAGATCCGGTGCTTCAAAGGACTTGGTAAAAAAGATCAGAGCTGAGAAGCGTAAGCCTGAGCGAAATGAATTAAAGAAATTACTTCCTGCCATTTGTTTTAGTGGCACATTCACAAAGAGATCCGATGCATCACTCCTAGATCACAGCGGTTTGATATGCCTAGACTTCGATGGATATCAGAAGCAGAAGGAGTTACTTCAGGACAAGGAGAACCTATCTAAGAATAAGTATGTCTATTCTGTATTCATATCCCCTTCAGGGAATGGTCTAAAGGTATTGGTTAAAATACCTGCAGATGTAGACAACCACATAAACTATTTCAACAGCCTAGAGAAGCACTTCAATAGTCCATACTTTGATAAGACTAGCAAGAACGTATCACGTGTATGCTACGAGTCTTATGATCCATTGATTCATGTGAATGAGAACTCATCTGTATGGGACATCCTTGAAGAGCCTGAGTACACAGAGGTAAGCAAGTTTAAGGACCAACCTACCATCCCGATTACTGACGAGAATAAGATCGTAGAGATCCTTGTTAAATGGTGGACCAAGAAGTATCCTATGGTTGAAGGTCAGCGTAATCAGAACGTATACATCCTAGCAATGGCGTTCAATGACTTCGGCATCAACAAGAGTCTAGCCGGATATGTGTTGAATCAATATGCCAATGAAGACTTCTCGATCAGGGAGATCCAAAGGACCATTGACTCTGCCTATCAGAATACTTCTAACTTCGGTACCAAGTACTACGAGGATGAGGAAAGGGTTAATCAGATCAAGGCAAAACTAAGAAGAGGCGTATCAAAAAAAGAGATCCGGATCCAACTACAAGACTCCCACTTGGATTCCGATACCATCGAAGCAGTTCTTTCGAAAGTGGAGGAGGAGAATGCAAAGAAAACATTTTGGAACAAGAGTGATAAGGGAGTTATAAAGATAATCCACATTCAGTTCAAGCAGTTCCTTGAGGATAGTGGGTTCTATAAGTACTGCCCTGAGGGTGGAAAGAACTACGTGTTCGTCAAGGTAACCAACAACCTGATCGACCATACCTCTGAGAAGGAGATCAAGGACTTTGTACTCAATCACCTGCTTGAGTTGGATGACATCGGAGTATACAACTACTTCGCAGACAACACTAGATTCTTCAAGGAGGAGTTCCTGTCCATGCTATCAACCATAGACATCTACTTCATTGAGGATACCAAGGACTCAGCATATCTGTACTATAAGAACTGTGCAGTACATATCACCAAGACTGAGATCAAACCTATTGACTACCTAGACTTGGGTGGATATGTTTGGAAGGACCATGTGATCGATCGTAACTTCATCATGTGTAGCGTAACGGATCGATGCAGTTACCGGAAGTTTATCAGAAACATCTGCGGAGATGACGATGGCAGAGTTGAGTCGATGGAGAGTACCATTGGATTCCTTCTACATGGGTACAAGAACCTGAGCTTCTGTCCGGCAGTGATCCTTAATGACGAGGTGATAAGCGATAACCCTGAGGGTGGTACCGGAAAGGGTCTGTTCATGAATGCCCTAGGCAAAATGAAGAAGGTGGTAACTATCGATGGTAAGTCATTCACATTCGAGAGGAGCTTCGCTTATCAACTAGTATCTGCGGACACTCAGATCCTAGTATTCGATGACGTGAAGAAGTACTTCGACTTCGAGCGTTTGTTTAGCGTGGTAACTGAAGGGTTAACTCTAGAGAAGAAGAATAAGGATGCGATCAAGATCCCATTCAGCAAGTCTCCAAAGATTGCCATCACAACTAACTATGCAATCAAGGGATCAGGCAACTCATTCGCAAGACGTAAGTGGGAGTTGGAGTTGCACCAATATTATTCCAAGTCATTCACTCCATTGGATGAGTTTGGTAAGTTGATGTTTGGTGATTGGAATGATGACGATTGGTGTGAGTTCGATAACTACATGATCACATGCCTATCTAACTACCTGCATACCGGACTAGTGAGAAGTAAGTTTGTCAACCTTAAGATCAGACAACTATCTGCAGAGACATCTCATGACTTCATTGAGTGGTGCGGTCTAGTAGAAGGACAACCTAAGAACAATACGCTTGAGCCGGAGACAAGGCTGTACAAGAACGATCTGTACAATGACTTCGTCAATGAGTACCCTGACTACGGACCAAAGTCTAAGATGACTATCAGCAGGACTAAGTTCTACAAGTGGTTAATATCTTATGGCATGTTCAAGTATGGTGTTGCACCGGAGGAAGGTAGAGATATGTTGGGTAGATGGATCATAATTCATTCGAATGATTGAGAGAATACCCGGATACTCTGATGAGCAAATGCTTAGGTACTGCGGAATACTTTACGATGTAGTATCAAGGAGTAAGCATATTGATTCAGAAATAGTAAACAAAATAAAGAATAGTCTTTCCCATTACGGAACATACAGCATGCAGTTTAGACCATATCAAAAGGAGATTATATCTGAGGGATCACGAGCCATACAAGAACATGGCTTCGTGTACCTAGCGATGGAGGTACGTACAGGGAAGACCCTGACTAGCCTAGGGATCGCAGATAATGTTGGTGCTAAGTCTGTGCTGTTTGTAACCAAGAAGAAAGCCATCAGCAGTATACAGAATGATTACGATCTGCTCAAGCCTAGTTATCAGATAAAGGTGGTAAATTATGAGAGTCTCCACAACGTGGTAGACAGCTTCAAATTTGATCTAATAGTCATCGATGAGGCTCATAGTATAGGTGCGTTCCCAAAGCCTAGCAATCGGGCTGTAATGATCCGACACGCCATCTCTAAGTATAGACCAAAGGTAATACTCATGTCAGGTACACCAACACCGGAGAGTTATTCGCAGATGTACCATCAGGTGTATGGCATACCTAGTAACCCATTCAATCGGTTCGTTAACTTCTACAAGTTTGCTGAGACACATGTGAAGGTGAAGCAGAAGAACATCAATGGTCTATTCATCAATGACTATAGCAATGGGTTGGATAGCATCATTGAGGAGATGAAACCATACATGATTAGTTTCTCACAGAAGGAAGCAGGGTTCGTATCATCAGTTACTGAGGAGATCCTAGAGGTGGAGATGAAGGAATCTACGATGAAGTTAATCAAGAAACTTGAGAAGGACTTAGTAATTGAAGGTAAGAATGAAGTGATCCTTGCAGATACACCGGTGAAGTTGATGATGAAGGTACATCAACTATGCAGTGGGACTATTAAGTTTGAGAGTGGTAACAGCATGGTGCTTGACACAACCAAGGCTGAGTTCATTAAACAAAAATTTCAAGGAAGTAAGATAGGGATATTCTATAAATTTAAGGAAGAGCTGTCTGCCCTAAAGGATGTGTTTGGTGATCAGCTTACTACTGAGCTTAGTATATTTGATAGTACGGATAAGAACATTGCATTGCAGATAGTTAGTGGCAGGGAGGGGATCAGTCTTAAGCAAGCCAAGTACTTGGTGTATTACAACATTGACTTCAGTGCTACTAGTTATTGGCAGAGCAGGGACCGGATGACAACTAAAGAGAGATCATTCAATCATGTGTATTGGGTATTCAGTAAGGGAGGAATTGAGCATGACGTGTACAAGACAGTGATAAAGAAGAAGGACTACACAGTTAATCATTTTAAAAAAAAAACTGATATGAAGACTAGCAATAGATATCTTATTTATGGTGATGATTATATCAAATGGAATAAAGATATAGATGATTGGGGACATAGTGCTGAATTTGTAGGAAACGAATTAGAAGCTCATGAGTACGCAAGAAAACTATATGGAAAAAAATATACAATTCAAATAGATAGATAGGGTTATATGATCGGGTCGCTAGTGCCTACCAACAGTAGCAAACTTAGTCAGGTGGCGGAATTGGTAAACGCTAAAAGCAAAGGTTGGTGTCCGTTCAAGTCGGTGTAAAGTTCCGTAATACCTTTGTAATAGGTACTTCAAACGGCTTTCTAGATAAGCCTACCATACAGGTTCGAATCCTGTCCTGACTACAATTAACTTAAATAAAAAAGTATGAAAGAATATAAATGGGGAAGACTGATGATTATCAATCAAATAGGATTGATGATAACGTGGGGGACTTCTACTGTACCAAAACGTAGATACATTACATTAGAAATTCCTTTCTTAATCATTCAGATTTACATCTAAAGTATAGTCATGTGGTGGAATGTAGACACGCATCGGAACTGCTTGTAAAAGTGATGGCACAATGAGATACCCTATATTTGTGCGTGCAGGTTCGAATCCTGCCCTGACTACAAATGCAGTCGCAAATTGCGACCTCAAATTAAAATAAAAAGGAAAGGCTAAGGGACCCCACCTGCCTGCAATTGGGGTGTGAGTTGTTAGCAGGTAGCCTTTCTTATTATAAATAAAACAATATGGAAAAGATTTGGAACTACGTATTTCATTGGAATGAATACACACAGAAGTGGTACGCTGTACACAGGGACAGGTACCTAGACTATTGGAGTACTGACAAGGATAACTTCCCATCAGATGAGAACTTAAACAATCTAATCGATAAACTATGAAACAGACAGCAGTAGAATGGTATTTTACGGAACTATGGACTTCGCCAAAGGATAAGTTTATTTGGCATAGCATTTTAGAGAAAGCCAAAGCAATGGAGAAGGAGCAGATGAAGGAGTTTTATCAGGATGGGTTCTTTATTCCTTTCCCAAGTGATGCAACCTTTGAACAAATCTATAAAGAAAAATATGAAACAGACAGCAATACAGAAAGCCATTGCGATGGTGAGAAGTAGAATGGAGTCGATGGATGAAACTCTAATGGGTAAACATACCGCTCATCATCTTCAGCAGGTTGAGAGATTACTATACGAGTTGCTTGAGGCAGAGAAGGAGCAGATTAAAGATGGATATGAACAGGGCTATTCAGATGGATATCCCGATAACGGAAATTCAGGGGAACAATACTACAACGAAACATACAAACAACTATGAGCGGAGGACACTTTAATTACGATCAAAGAAGAATAGAACATATAGCTGATTCTATTCAAGAAGAGATAGATAATAACGGCAGGCTATTGACAGAAGAAGAAAGAAAAGATTATTTTCTTTTTGATGGCGAAAAGCCTACACATCATTACGAATATCCTGAAGAGGTTATTGAAGAGTTTAAGAAGGGAGTTGAATATCTTAGACTAGCAGCGATATACGCCCAACGAATTGATTGGTTGTTGAGTGGTGATGATGGAGAAGAATCTTTCTTGGAAAGATTAAACGAGGAACTAAACGAATATTGGAAATGAGCCCCGATATCACAATGTGCATGGGGACAAATTGTCCCTACAAAGAAACTTGCTACCGCTATACCGCTAAGCCTAGCGAGTTTTGGCAATCATGGTTTATGGAACCGCCTATTGAGAATGGTAAATGTGATTACTATTGGGGAGAGAATCAACTAAAAGATATAATGAAAGATGACAATCTATCTGAGTGACCAAGCAAAGAAGTTATTCTACATGAGAGAGGTTCCTGTAGAATCAATAGGTGTATTCCAATCAATAGGTGGTGATTGGCTATATTGGTTTAGCGATGGATTTACATACGACACAGGTGTTGCTGACACTGAGGCAGAAGCATTACAGACAGCAAAGAAAAACTTTAGGCCATACAAATAGGGTATAAATAGGGTATGTTTAGGGTATAAATAGGGTATAATGACAGAGCAGCAGATACAGACTAAACTTATCAAGGACCTAGAGGATCAGGGGTACTACGTTATCAAGTTAGTCAAGACAAATAAGAATGGCATACCGGATCTCATAGCCATACCTAAGAACTCTGACGTTGAGTTCTACGAGGTAAAGCGATCTACAGGTAAGCCAAGTAAACTACAGGAATATAGAATCAAAGAACTACAAAGACATGGAATTAAAGCGGAACTCTTTTATGGAAGATCAGAAGAAGATTGATGATCTAAGAAACATTGTTGAACTTGTAACAGGAGAGCGGATCCTATCTACCACAAGATACAGAGGAGAGGTAGAAGCAAGAATGATATTCGCTAAGTTACTTAATGATACAGGTATGCACAGAGAAAGCATTGCATATAACATGAAGAAGAGCAGATATGCTGCTGACTATTACATCAATAGGTTTTATGATTTGATTGAAATAGATTCAGCATTCAGAGAGTTACATGATAAATGCAAGACTTTAGTAGATGCTAATAAATTTAAGGAGGAACCTGTAAATTCGTACAATATTGTTGGTAGATTAGTGCAAGAGAATGAAGCACTTAAGCAGGAGATAAGATTACTCAAAGAAAAAATGAAACCATTTTACACATTTATAACTGAGAAAGAATGGATGGAAGAGTCCAAAAAGAAAGAGACCGGGCAGCCCGGATAGCCTTTACTACAGAAGGATTTCATACTAGCGTTGCCATGATTTATGAGAAGCTAGTAGACAGGGAATATGAATCAGTAAAGAATGATATCAAATCCTTGATTAAAGATCTAAGGGATATCATAAAGACTATAGAATACGATGAAGATTTTTGAAACAGAGCAAGATCTTAAACGAGAAGAGAGAGCAATCAACACATTTGTAAATGTGTTTCAAGGATCATTCCAAAAACTAGGACCACTTGATATCGACTATAAAGTATTCGATAAAGAAGGGAACCTATTAGCCTATGCTGAGGTGAAGGGCAGACTCAAGACAATGAAGACCGCATACCCATTGCCGGTTTCATTAAGCAAACTATCAAAGCTTATTGATAAAAGACTGAACCCTGTACTGATATGGTCTTGCGATGATGGAATAATATATGGTAAAGTATTCTCACTTGTTGGTCAAGTGAAATATGGAGGAAGGCCCCCAAGAGAGGGAGCCTCCAATGATAATGAGATGATGGTTTACTTTGATCAGCAGAAAGATTTAAAGTATATCCGATTCACCTAACCATTACCTTCTCTTTTTCCTACTAGAGTACCCTCTTTCTTCATCTTCCATCTGCTTAAGAAGTTTGTTAAGTTTCTTTTCTGCTTCTACTTCCCCTCTATTTTTCATGTAATACTCAGAGTTCTCACCAAATCTTTCCTCAAATAATTCAGGATCATATCTTTCCATCTCTGTCATATTATCATACTCACCTAGAAGTTTTTCTTTCTCTTCCTTCTTCTTCTTCTTCTTCTCCTCTAAGTCTTTATCATCAGGATTTCGTATAGCTCTGATCCTATCATTGACTGCATTTATAACATCTGAATCATATTCACTTGCTTTCAATTCTTCAAGAGCTTTCAATTCTTTTCTATCCTCTTGCTCTTGTTTTGATTTATCAGCTTCTTTATTGATCTCATCAAACTTCTCAAGAGCTTCATCTTGTTTTGTCTTGCCGCCCTCAACTGTAGATGAGTTTCTCTTTGCTTCAGAGATCGTTGATCTAACTATGCTGTTTACTTCAGCAGGTGCTAGTCCAATGTTTGACATAATTGCAGGAACAAATAGAAGTTCTAGTGCATCTCTATATCTTTCAGATACATATTTAGTTCTATTGAAATTATCTTTGAATCCCTGACCTGCAATAAACTGACCCATCTCTACTAGTTGTAGTGCTCTATCAGCAGCCATACCAAGAGTACCATAGGATTGCAAAAGATCTTTTGGATTTGATCCATATATTGAAACACGATCTTCATCTTCTATATCAAGTGCATTCTGTAGATTATCTAAAGTAAATGCTGTTCCTCCTTGTACTAATGGATCTACCAATGGTGAAGGAGATAACACATCAGATACTGTACTAGTCAACTGTCCTTTTATAATAGCATCAATCTTCTTCTGTCTTTTCTCCTCATCTTCATCCCCTCCAACTATAGCTCTAACAGCATCATAAAGTAGGATTGAAATACCTGCAGATAATATTCTAAACGTAGCCATTTCAGCAGCAAATCCTGCAACTGATCTAGCAGCAATCTTTAAATCCTGAGAATCAGATTCTTTCCAATTCAATAGAACAGACATATCAGATCCAAGTCTTGCAGATTGATTCATTCTAAATGAAGCGAAAGGCATCAACATTTTCACAAAGATCTGTGTCTTAGCATCCTTGCTTGACAATAACTCTCCGGCCATGTCTGAATCAGATACGTTCTGCTGACGATCGACTTGTCTCTGTGCATAGTTTGCCGCCTTCTCATTTACTTCGTGAGTGTTCCAATCAATAGTACTTGGATTAATACCTTGCTTCTTAAGAGACTGCTCATAGTATGTCATCCAAGAAGCACGTGCAATACCTACGTCAAACTTCACCAACAAATTTCTCAACCACCAATCATTAACTTTCTCAATGGCTTTGAACATTTTCTCTCCTTTGCTTTTGGCTATATCATCTACCATTTTATTCAATGTAGATACCTGAGCCTGAGATTCAATACCTCTGTTAGCGATTGCTCTTCCTGAACGATTAATAAATGACTGCTTGGATTTATCAAATATTGATTTAACATCCAATGACCCTGCATTTATTAAAGTGTTTATAGCGATAGGTATAGTTTGCTTTATTGGTTGAGTCACACCACCCAATGATTGGCCAACACTTATTGCTGCTACTCTGTTTAGTCTTTTACCAAATCTAGATAACTCATCATTAGAGAATGGATTCTTGTTTCTAATGTTGGCAACATACAAACGTATTCTATTTTGAATAAGAGTCTTATCTCTCTGATTATCCATAATCTTACTGAATGCATCTGATTCCATCGCTGCATCTATCTGTCTAATCGCTGCTGCAGTATTGATATCGACAAGAGCATCATACATTGAGTTAGCATTGTTACTATCAAAAGATAAATCAACATATCTATTTGTCTTACCCTTCTCATTCTTTGGTAACTTACTAGGCTTTTCAGCTTTCATCAAAACTCCTGTTTCTTTCTTATAGATACTTGAGTTTCCACTATTGACAATAAAAGCCATGTCTTCATTTTTAAGATCACCCTTTTTATCCTTGTCTGAACTTAGCTTAGAGAATCTATCAGGGGTATAATTAATATCCTTCTCCAACACTTTATTATACACACCAAGTGCGACATCAGATAACTCCTGATACTTATCACGCCATTTATCCTGCCAAAATTCAACAGCCTCTAGGTTAGTCTTATCCATTTTGGATTGGACCTCTTCTATTGTTTTAGAATCAGCAAGGATCTTATCATATATCTCCTGATAAATCTTGGCCTTCTCTACTTCCTGTTCATTTCCTTTTTCTAGTTCAGCTATGGTTCCTGTTCTAGTTCCATCTTTATCAACTTTTAGTATTAAGTCTTTGCGTCTTTGAAACTCTGCCTTAATCTCAGCATCAGTACCATTAACATTTCTAGACATGAATGCACCCATGCCCCTCTCAATATTGTTTGAAGCTTCGTTGAATAATTTGTTATTTGGTTTCTTATTGAAGAACTTACTTACATATTCATTTACAATACTCTCTGATTCTTTCTGACCTTTTGCTTTGCCATTAACCAAGTCTGCTACACCCATAGCCTCCTCCATCTTCTGACCTTTTGTAAATCCACCGAATATTCTTTCGAATACAATGTTTATGTTTGCGGTTTGCTCTAATAAAACTTTGCCTAATCCTTCGGACCAAAACTTTTTTATAGGTCTAGACTTTACTTTATCATTCAAAGCTTCAACCATATTCTTCTCACCCTTGTACTCGGATAATATGGTATCCATCTTTGCAATAGATCCATTGTTCATGAAGTTCATTAATGCATCTACTGATTCTAATAGAATCTTATCATTAAGATAATTTAGATCCATATCAATAAACTGATTCAATATTCTTTTCTGAATCGCTGAGTAATTAATAGGATCTCCATTGAACAAATCCTTCCCTGTCTTAATGGACTCTTTGATCATGGTTGAATAAAGATCAAAAGCTTTTTGAATTGATGATCTTATTCTTGCCTTGTCGTATTTTTTATCTAAAGCTTCCTCTACATTCTGACTTTCCATAAGTTTAATGTATTCTGCTTCAGTTAATTCTACTCCAATCAATTCACTCATCTCACTGATGGCATCATCAAGTCTCTGCTGATTTTGTTTCTTGACAACATCATCGATGTATTTATTTACATCTGACTCAACAACAATTTCAGCCAACTTGCCTTTACCTTTCAAGGTAGATCCCTGTATGGATTTTAATACCTTATCAGCTATGCTATTGTACTCAGCTAATTCATCAGCATTAAGCATAGTCGGATCTATATTTATAAACTTAGATCCTAGATCTCTTAGGTTAGCAAGCTTGTCTTTGTTCTTAGATATCTTATTGATCTTAGATCTTAAACTTTTTGCCGTAGATAATTTAGATGAATAATCAGCATCTTGAAATACGTTGAATACATAGTCAATAAACTTATTAACCATAGCAGGACTATCAACATTGAGCTTGCTTAATCTCTTAAGCATTGCCTCAGCTTTCTTAGCAGTAACTTTGCCTCCTTCAGCCATCTTATTGATAGCATCCGCAATCATCTTACGCTTAGTGTTAATATCTTTTTTAGCCTCACGTGCTGCTTTTCCTTCAAGCTTTATCTGATCTTTAAGAGCTGCCATTTCATCGGCAGTAACTTCCTTCTTATTTGTCTTACCTACGATCTTATCTGCTGTCGGTGGCTTCTTCTCACGTTTACCAAATCTCTTACGAACATCACGAATGATCTGCTCACGTTGAACGTCAGTAGCATTTATATAAGCCTGAGATCTAGTCTGAAGATATTTGATAACCCCATCCATTACTGTTTCAGGAGTTGAATCAGCTCTATTGGATGCTCGATAGATGATGTCATTGATGGCATTCATCATCTTATCATATCCGGGAAGATCAGTCTCATTTAATCCTTGACCTACTTCTTCTAACTTAGTTTCTACCTTTTGATCAGGCTGTATGTAGTCTTTTACTTTTACTACCTCACCGGCTTTCTTTGTAGGTATTCTTACATGGGCCTCATCTCCAAATGTATCATCAAGAATTAATTGTTCTACAGGGATCTTTAGTTTTACAATTGCATCACCGTAACCTTCTGCTTGGCCTGTCTCTTTAGTTGAAAAGAATACCCCATCCTCAAGGCCCTTCATATTGCCTGTCTTCTCAATCTCAGCTTTCTTATCAGGAGTAGTTCTATGGTAAACAGTTACCATACCATCCTCATCTATCTCAGCCTTGTTATCAGAAAGCTCATCGATCAGATCTATAGCATTATCTAAGTCATCTCCTTGTAGTCTGTTACCAAGATTTGATTTAGCTGATTCAATCGCAGTATTTATTTGTGCCTTCGCTTTTTCAATCTCATCCTTAACAGCTTTCCTTTGTTCAGCAAGTGCATCTGTTTGTGCTTTGTCAACATCAGGATCAGCAGGGAAACTATTATTTATTTCTTCAAGCTTGTCTTCTAATACTTTTAGTGGCTGTCTTGATAGATTATCAAAGCTGAATTCTGTAGCATCTCTTGCTCCTTTTTGATCTGCATTAAACTTTTCTGTTTTTTCTTTTACAGATTCTACAAAAGCAGATCCTTCATCTGATACTACAGTACCAAACTCTAACTGATAAGGCTTACTAAATTCTCTATTATTGGCATCGACATAATCGAAAGACTTTCCTTTGTAGTCTTCTGTTATCTTATCAAAGATACTTGTAGCTACTCCCTTTCTCTTTGATTCTTCTTGTACGAATATATCATCGACAATAACTTTGTCATCGACAACAGATACAGTTGCAGATCCAATCTCATTTCCGTTCTCATCAACACTTGAATATTTAACGACACCACTCCCTAAGCTCTCTGTTAATATTCTAGGTTTGACTTCTTGAGTTGAAGACTTAGATGTCAACTCATTTATCTTATCGTCATACTTTTTATTAATGTATTCTTCTACTGTTGGTCCATCTGTTTCAAATATAAAATAAGGTTGAGTTAATGGGCCGCTAAAAGACTTAAGCTCTTTTTCTCTTTCCTGATTAATCTTATCTATTTCTTCTTGGAGACCTTCTTGGGTAACGCCTTGAGGTTCTGCTTGGGGTGTTCCTTCCGCCACTTCTTGGCTAACTCCGGTTCCTGACTGTACAGGTACTTGACCTGCTGCTTGCTCTTGAATGGCATCTTGTTCTGCGTTTAATTTTTGTAACTCTTGTTTTATTTCTCGTCTCTCATCAAATGATAGGTTTCCTTTCCCTGTTTCTTGAGTTATTGCAAAATCTAAATCAAGTAAATCTTCTAACTCAGTAATTCTTGCTTTTCTTTTTTCAGCAATAGATTGTGCCAACTCCTCTGTAAGAGAGGTTGGAGTCTCTGCTGTAGGAGCAGCAGCTTTAGTTCCTCCTGCAGCCTGTAGTCTTTCTGCTAATCCTGTTTGATCATTATTTATTTCAATATTCATAGCAAGAAGTTCTTCCTTGCTTTTAGTTTTTATCAGCTCATCAATATAATCTACAGACACTTCCTTACCATCAACTCTATATGTTGTTGGTTCTTCTGTCAGTTGATTTGCCTGAATATCTTTTATCTTAGTTCTAATCTCAGCTGCTCTATCCTTAGCAACCTGAGTTGTATTACCTTCTAAATTATTTAATTCTTTCTGTAGTACTGCAATAGCATTAACGCTTGCATTATTTAGATCAGGATTAGCTTTTCTTATTTGATCTTTAAGTGAATCGTCAACTATCTTATTTTGTAGCTTGGTATTAAGCTCAGGATCATTAATGATTTCAATATTTGAATTTGATAGATCAACTCCACTAAGCTTATCAATCATGTCATTGATAATCTTTGGATCTGTTATAGGAAATCCATTTACCTTGTATGTTGATTTACCTCCCTTTTCAGCTCTATTCTCAAATTCAGATATCTGTTTTTCTATTGTATTAGCCTCAGCTATTTTACCATTCTTTCTAAGTATTCTAGCATTGGCACCCAAAGCATTTAGTAGGAAGCCAACACCAAATCCTACACCTCCGGATTCAGCGACTCCTTCAAATAGATCTTGATTAACATTGTAAATTTCTTGGGCTGTTTTGTTGGCATATATTTGTTGCAATATTTCAGTACTAAATTCTTCCAATCCACCTGTTACACCTGCCTTACCTTTAGCCACTAAATAATCTACTACACCTCCTTGAGTAGCCTTATTAAATCTCTTTAAGAACTGCATTACAGGAACCCTTTCAAGTACAGATCCTGCTCCTGCATTTTTATAAAATGCTTCAAATGCCTGATCATCAGTAGCCCCTGCTTCTTTAGCTCTTTCAAACTCTGATTGACCTACTGTTAATGCAGAGCTTATACCCGGAAGACTTACTATTCCTGTTGCAACATCCTTTGCTACCTCTGCTGCTGCACCTGTTGTTGCAGCTGTTTGAAGTGTAGGTATTGCCGAAGCTCCTCCTAAAGTTTTTGATGCAATACCACCAAGCCCTGCAGTAAGAACAGTTGAAAGTACTTGACCCATTGCCTGTGAACCCTGATCAACTAATGTTCCTTTGAACGCTTCATCTTGTTCAGCTACTTCATCAATGGCATTATTAAACCATGTCCCGAATTCAATAAGAGAATCACTGATAGGGCTCTTCCCGGAGTTTCCAAAAAGTCTAGAAGGATTACCTTTCTCCAATAAGGTACCAAGTCCTTTAATAGGATTACCAATTAAGTTCTTATAGAACCCCCTACTAACAGCATTCATTGAGTTTAAAATGTACTCACCTGTATTTAAATCTTTAGGCTGCTGTGCAGGTCCTTCCTGTTCTACTACTTGGACAGACTCAGTCTCAGGTCCCTCTCCTTCAATCTTTCCTGTGGTAGGATTAAATCTCCTGTATGCCAATAAACCATCTTCCAAAGATGATGCCGTATTGTCTTTTTTTTTTATCTCTCTATCAATAGGAGTCCCTGCCATTTCTCCTGACAGGAGTTTCATGAACTGATCTTCAGGATTATTGTTCTTAAACTCTTGATCAACACCTGATACCCACCCATATATTCCTTTTGCGTAATTCTGATCAGACATTTTTTTTCTGAATGAATCAAAGGATACATCCACCTTGAAAGATGGATCATTCTTTACTACAGCATTATACAGGTCTAGTATGTATTTCTCGTCCATAAGGATTTGTTATTTATTGTCTAAATTGTGTAGGAACTGTTGTGTTAGAATTACCCTGTTGTCCTGTATTACCCTGCTGTTCATTTTGAGGTTCAAACATTTGCCCTGCTAAATTAGGGTCAAAGTTATCCTGTATAAATTTAATAATTACACTCAAATTAGACAAGTCATCAATTTGTAATCTAGGAGAAACTGCACCTGTAGGACTGACAGCTATTATGTAGTCATCAGTTGCACCATCTGTTCCACCGCTAAATGAGAATCCTAATTTACCAAATTTATCATTTAAATATGTTGTAGTGGCTTGAGGATTATCTTCTGAAATAACTACATTATCTACACTATATTTAGCTACCTCAGGTTTATAATCTCTTGCTGCTAGATTCTCAATCCTTCCAATCTTTATTCTTGAAATAGATTGACTAGGCAAGAATCTTTGAACAGCATTCATAATCATATTCTCAGGTAGACCTACATCTCTATTCAAATTAGAAATAAGAGAACTAGCATAGTCTATTGCTGACCCTCTGTATTCATAAGGTATTGATTGTGATCCTCTAAGAATATTGATAGCATTGTCCAATACCTCAAATCCTTTTATACCTTGAATACCTCTGAAATAATCTACTGCTAATCTTTTTTGAGCTTCATTACCTGCTACTAAGAAAGCTACATTCTTACCAAAGTTATCAGCCTTTGTCTGTAAGTCTTGTCTATCATAATCAGTTGAAGTAGGAGTTCGTCTCTGATCTGACAATTGAGATGTAGGCTTAAGCTCTTTGCTTTGCTCAAGCATACTTCTGAATTTTAACTTAGCATATTCTTTGGCATTATTATACTGAAGTTCACCATTATCTGTTGATTCAAAATCAGGTTGAAGAACCCCATCCTGCTCAGACCAAAGGATATAATGCGAACTAGTAGCTGCAAGATCTTTATCAAATGTTATCTGATAAGGAGTGTTTGTATTTGGATCTACTCCACCTGACCAATCAAATAAGATTGAAGAAACATGAAATGGATTAGAAGTTTTAGATTCTATAATTTTATTTTCTATCTCTAGATAGTTATTAACTGCTTCTTGACCTTCTTGTTTTAATCCTTTCCTTTGAGTTGGATCACTAAGTTTAGTAATCATACCTTGTGAATAAATTGTACCGGCAGCAGTCTGAACTTCCTCTACAACTTTACCCATTAACTTAACTTCACTAGCAAGGGCATCATTAAGTTTATACTTATCAATTCTTAGTTTTATTCTTTCACGAGCTTGAGCAGCAGTTACAGTACTGTCATTACCTTCTTTAATTCTTAATACACCATCAGGCCCCTTCTCCATTTTAGCTAAACTCACAGCACCTGTAGCAGCATTAATTACAGGTTTTGTTTTTGCTAAGTTTGAGAACCCTTCTAAGAATGCCATCATTTGAGGCTCAGCTTCTGATGAAACATCTTCCATACGTCTCTTCATCTTCTCATCAAACTCTGCTTGGAATTCTTTGGATAAAGTAAGTACGTTTGTTGTACCATCAATAGTATTCTGTCTTATCAGATTATAATCTTTTAGTTTTAGATTACCTGATTTTAAAAGTTTATCAGTAAGCAATCTATAAGACTGCATATCAGATGCAAAATTAGTAGTCCATGAATTTATCTCATCAGAATTTCCTGTAGGAATATTCTCTAATCTTTGACCTAGTTCTCTAGACTGCCTATCAATCTCAGCTTTCTTCTGTTCTCTTAGCTCAGTTTCTTTTAAAAGCATATCACTAAGGTCCTTTCCTACCTTAGCCCAATTTACCTGACTATCAACGTCTCGTTCTGCGTATTTATAATATGTACCTGCCATTATTAATTAATATGGGTTGAAAGGATTTAGTAAATTTCTAGACAGCATATCTTTCTGTTGTCTAGTTAATGCCTTTAAAAAATTATCGAATTGAATTCTGTCAAATTTACCTATAGTCTGAAAGTCCAAGTTTGTAAATGGTCCTTCCAACTGAGGACCTAATCCCCCACGTTCAGCAACATTACCAAATTGAGTGAACTCCTCCGGTGTAAAAGATAAGTTACCTATTTCAGATTGGAATCCCTTTAAACTTTTGCTATCAAATAATGGAGCCATCTTGTATGCTTTTTCAGCAAAGTCTTGAATACCTTGCATCCCTTGCTGAGTATATGCAGCAGCTGACTGTTGTGCATCACGTGCTTTCAACTGAGCTCCTTCTACTTCACCAAGATCAATGCCAACTTTCATGTCACGTAATCTTGATGCTTCATCTGCAGATAGCTTTTGAAGGGCAAGCATTTCCTGACCCATAGCTCCTGCTATTTCTCTTTGACCTTGCTGAACACCTAACTGAATTCTTCCTGCTGTAGCAGCTGCTCCACGTGGATCAGCTTCTTGAGCAGCACCAATACCTGCAGCACCTGCAGCAATTAATGCTTCACGCTCACGCTCATATGGTTCTTTTAGAATAGATAGATTATCATAGAAGTTTACTTCTAATTTTTTACGAGCTTCAGCCATAGCCTTTGCCGCATCAGACTCAGCTTCTCTTTGTATTTTTCTTTGCTTAGAAGCCAAAGTAAAAGACTTGCCTGTTGTAAATGCAGTTGAAGCTAGTGCTGTAGCTGCTGCGATTGTTGCTAAAATTGGCATAGTATAATAATTTTATATCTTAAAGTTCACTCGTTTACACAAAGATATTCAAAATCAAGGATAACTTTTCATTACATCAGATTCTACTGCAAATAACTCAACTTTAAATGTATCATTATTCTCAAGAGTAAATACGCAGTAGTGCCCAAGTAGACCATTAGATTCTGCAGTGGCATTCTTAATGTACATTATGTAAGGATTCTGAATAGAAGGAATAGTGGCCCCTGATATTGTTGAGTTAACTGTAATTCTATTTAGATTATTTGGATAGTCTACTTGGATATTTGTAACTCTTCCTAATAATAATGGAGTACTGTAACTAGGTGGTAAAGAATAATATAGGTAATCTCCAACACTAATAATGCTACCTATTGAAACAAGAGTAGGTGATATAGAGAAGTTGATCTGAACAGCAGTACCTGTACCGGATATAGTTGAACTCCTACCAATACCATTAACGGATCTTGTTGGGTACTGAGATGCATTAGCAGGTATACCACCTGTACTTCTAATAAATGCAAACCATGAGTTCTCCTTCTTCTCGAACCAAAGCTTTTCTACTAATCCATTTGTCTGTATGTCAGTCTGAGCCTCTGCTTTCCAAGATTCATTACCCTCTAAGTTTAAAGTCTTGAATATCTTATTATCAAGAGGAGCATCATTAAACACACTCTGAATCTTAGAATTAAACTGCTGACCATAGAAGTTATTCCTAGTCTCGTTTACATTATGACGATACAAGTTACCTCCCTTAAATGAATAGAAGTAATTGTTCATCCCGATCATCATGTCAGGATAAAAGGAATAGAAGGATGGCCACCCTTCTACTCCTTCGCTATATGTTAATGTATAGTTTGCCATATTATTTTATGATGGGCATTGGAATCCACCTATTGTTACATTTGGATTATCACAGCTAACTATGCAAGCTCCGCATATTAAAGCTCCTGCAGGGAAATTGACTCCTTGTGTACAAGCATTGAAATTAGATATGTCATCTCCATTAGGAATCACCACATTCAATGTTTCATATAGCTCTCCTGTTCCACAAGTACCACCAATAGCAACATAGTACACTTCCACAACAAACTCAGTATCTACACTTACAGGTGTATCAACTACTACAACAGCACCCATGTAGTCATCTATACCACCACCGCTGCATGGTTCCATATATCCACCTACGGATATAACACTTATAGCACCACAATCAGCTTCACATTCTGCTAGTGTCGCATATGTTCCACTACCATCTCCGGGATCAACGCAGTTACCACTTACGCAGTTATAAGATTCAACAGGAGGAGTAGGACATGCACCAAATGCAACAATAACTCCGTTGGCATCTACCTGATACCAATCATTAGTTCCTGCAAGATTGGTCTTATAATATCCTGCCGATAGTTTAAACTGCCCATTTGGATCACTAAATACTAAATCATATAATCCAAGTACCCCTGTTGATCCATTAACATAAGCAATATAATATGTCTGATCAATAGCATCAGCACAAGCTAATGTGCTGTTTGCATTTAAATTACTAGATGCAAATGATGGTAATGCAGCAGGACAAGCAACTGAAATATTAAATGCTGTTCCTGTACATGGACCAATAAAACTAAGATTCAATACCGAAGGACTTGCCTGTGTTTTTGGTATTACCATTTTAGTATTACCGGGAGGATTTGCTGTTAATTGAACTTGACCTCCTGATATAGATACACTTGTAGTTGTACCTAGTGATGCAAATGTTGTACCGTTATACTCAAATTCATTAAGAGTATATGGTGAGTTAGCTACTATTCCACAGTCTCCACTTATCTGACCTATATATGTAGGCAATCCTGCTACACCTTGCAACCAACCATAAATTGGAGAAGATACTCCATTATAAGTCACACTATTATAAACAGCTTTAATACCATCAGGGATACTTAAAGGATTGAATGTAATAACAACAGCTCCTGTATTCTCCCCTAGTTCTGTATCCAAATAATAAATGCCCTGATTTCCACTAGCATTTATTGTACCTCCACATGGAGTAGCACAAGATGGACAATTTTGTTGAGGCATTAAAACTCCTGCTGACTGATACCTAACGATAGTCCCATTAGAATAATATCCATTAGGTGCTACAACAGTTAATGTAGCGTTTGAGTATACCACCGTAGCAGAGCTAAATGATGGTGAATCTAAATAATATGTTCCTGTTGTTGCCATGTTAAGTTGGTGGATTACATCCGCAGCATGCATCCTGATCATTAAGATTTGAATAGCACAAGCTTATTTGCTGTGAGTCTCTATAATCCCATATCAAATATAAATATTGACCTGAGCTAGGGACAGTAAATGTACCTGAATAATAATTTCCTGATCCTGATGCTGTCACGTTAGTCGATGCAGCTATCAATGATAGCACATTACTAGGTGTATATAGCGTATTGGTTCTTAAGAATCTAAATTTATCAGTAGCTAAGTTAAATACAAATGTATCAAATCCTATTTTATTAGAAGCCATTCTCATAGTAGCTCCTGCAGGTGGGAAACCTCCGGTGCCCGGTGCTCCTGTCAATGAACTAAACTGAGATACAATTGGACTTGAAGATCCTGTTGCAAATGTCACAAGATTAGATTGTAATGGAGATGTAAATGTACCTACATTATATCTGTATTCATTGTGAATAAACTTACCACTTTCAGGTGCACTAGTAACACATACATTAATTATGGTTATCTCATCAGCTATTGGGCATTGAGCATTCACTGTGATAGTCAATGCATTTACAGCAGAAATAGTTACCTGTACTTCATTTACAGTATTTAGAGTTTTATTAATAACTAGTTCACCTGACTCATCTGTAACACCTGAGCTAACAGTTGTTCCATTGTATTCAACATCTACTTCAAAATCAGCAGTAGAAGATTCATCAACAGTATAAGATATTGTACTCTCTCCAATAATAACTCCTAGATCTACACAGTAAGTAACCGTTTCTCCTGCAGGTATATTGAATGTCTGAATAACTCCACATGATAAACAATCCTGTGGCTGTGGTAACTCTATGTCATTTGAACTTAGAACATACTCATTCATGTATGGGTCAAATGATCCAAGCTTCTGAGTGTTAAAAGAATCAATGAATACATCTCTAAACCATGTACGCATACCTGCTTCAGATATGACATTTAATTGGTCTCCTGCAGATGAGTTTCCAAAAAGCTGAATAACAGCTCCACGCTTTACGTCAGTAAAGAATCTATTGAATCCCCATTGAACATAACTCTCAGGATGGAAACTGATACCATATTTTTCAGTCCTAGCAATTTGAGTACCTAATACTTCAGGAACAGAAGCAACAACTCCTCCACCTGTAGAGTCAGACAACAAATTCTTTGAAGCCAACACATAAGAGATCTTATCTTCTTGCAAAACAAGAACGTCAGTCTCTCTTCCATCTAGGATGTATATCGGACCAAATGCAATCTCTAGTGGCTTATAGTTCAATAGCCCTAGGTTAAACTCATTGAGCTTATTTATATTGGACTCAAGATTAAACCTACCACTATAAGTTATATCAGCAAATCTATCGAAACGTCTAAATCCTTCTTCAGAAATAGTAGTTACTCTAGTACCAAGATTAAATGTTCTATCATCAATAGAGTCTCGAATCTTATAACTCTCAGCACCATTACCAAAACAAAAGCAGTTAAAGAAATTAGTGTCAATAATAGCCGGTAATGAAGATGTCTGAGTTTGTAAGTTCCCAACATGGTATCCATTTACAATTGGGAATGACAACTCATTCTCAAAGAATACATCAGGTAAAGCTTCAGAAGGCTGAGTCTCAAATATTAAAGTAGTTTCTGTTCTGAATACTTGAATGTTTACACTAACACTAGACTTTCTTCTATCATTACTACCACAGCTTCTAGTACCACTTACAATAAGAACAAGTTTATTTCTATTTGGACTTCCTATTGTATCAGGGTATCTATAGAATCTATATTTATTTGTGCATACCGTAGGCTCAACATCAGTATTATTTGTTGCTAATGTGTCATCATATTCATTTTCAATATCACAACCATTACCTCCTACATCAGCAAATCCCTCATTTAAAACTTTCTCAACATGATCTCCATCCCACCAATCTTTAATGTTATTGTAAGTAGCTGATGCAACTAAAGTTTTATCTAGAGTATATACACGCTTTTCACAATCATTGTCTCCATCACCTGATCCAAGACGTTCAAACTTAAGGTCTAACTTTATTCTACTTCCTGCAGGTATATTATAATCTTCCCATCTTGAAGATGCAGTATCATACCGGTTCATTTGGTAGTTTAATATAGGAAAGTCTCCTGCATTTTTTTCATTTACCTTAACATTACCCGGAGCAATAAGAGCAAGTTCATCTTGAACAACAGCAAAGCTGTTTGGATTGATCTTCATATATACCCCTGATGGTACAGGGATATTTACTGATGGGTCTAGTTCACTTGGGATCTCAATAAATCCTGATGCTTTAGAAGCCTTTTCAAGAACTGTTGCATATACGCATGTATTTGTTGGACCACTAGTATCAGCCTTTACTATCAACCTATCTCCTTGCTCTACCTTCCTAGCATTTTCTCCCTCAAGCAAAAAGTAAGCTGAGTTAGATAATGGATCTA
>JACCDY010053033.1_pt1 | contig 60814 bp, 51 predicted proteins | sample 7446391 | NCBI WGS metagenome assembly JACCDY01 (sample SAMN15323451, study PRJNA562643) | freshwater metagenome | isolation source: river surface water | place: USA:Blue River Watershed | collected 2017-08-18
CTTTTCCATAATCATAGGTAGGGTTTTCCATGAAACCATCTAATAAAATTTTATTCAATGTTTCTTGCGTAAATTCTAACGAACGGTTTCCGTTTCCGTAGCCATCCATTCGCGTGATTTGAGGGGAGTGACCGTATTCCATCAGATAGTTCGTTCCATCATTTTCGGGAGCAGGATTATGTGGAATTCCTTCCATTACCAATACCTCTCCTACAGCGGCTTTTCTGCTCGCGAGGTATGGTTTTTTTTGACCATCAATATAGGTTGGATCATCCGGAATATAGGTTTTATAATTATTATGGGCATAAGCAATAGCCATATAATAATACCTTTTGAAATTCACTAACTTGGGTTGTCCTTGGGCGAAGAGATCCGTATTAATAGAAAAACTATGCTTTATTCCTTTGTTTTCGGCCTTTACTACCTCTACAGGAACGCTAAAACCTAATTCTTCATCGAATTCAAAATTGATGATATTCTTAATACTATCTTTTATATCACATTGCGCAACCAGTCTGGCTTTTTCAGGATTACGCAAATCTGAAAGAGATACTTGGTTTGATTTTAATTGAAAAATCTGATACCCTTGAAAACGAAACTTCTTATCTGCATTAGGATCACTTGAAACGATGAACGGATCTGCTTCAATATATTCTTCATTGAAATTATTTGAATTAGGTGCATTAGAAAGCGTTAAAATCAATTCTTCATTCATTTCTTGTATGTGCAAATCAGGAGCATGAGGAGCATCCATCACTTTAAAACAATTTTCAAATAAAGCTTGTGCTTTATCATCTGCACGCCTCAATGTTTCTACAGATTGAAATGGATCACCACCAGTTGATCTAGCCCACACCACCCCTACTGTAATATTGTTAACTGCACCAGGTTTTAGAATAAACGGACCTGCTGACTCTACAAATCTCCGGTCGTTGGGTGTATTGTTCGCTGTTTGTTCGGTCCAGTTTGGTTGAGGAAGTCCTCCTGTGCCCCACCCTAAGGGATCGGTTGTGCCCGGAAACATAAAATCACATGGAATTAATGGATTTGCTTCAGGATCCGATATATGTCCACTTCCCCCATAAACGAATTTGGTTCCATCTTTCCAATACCCCCTCAAGTAATTGTAGTAATCCGAGGCGTTAACCGGATCTGTTTGATTCGGATTGGCACCATTAGTAGTATTGGAATAATAAAGAAATCTACGCATCCCAAACCGCTCATTATCCACAATTCCATCTCCATAACCTATTCCATTAAGGGCTTCATCAGGTCCAATTCCAAACCCATTATCGATACCATCATCATCTTGATAGGGCCCTTCAAAAAAATCTACACCCACGGCAGGTGGTGAATTTCCATACCCCTTATATCCGGAATTATCAGCGTCATAATTGTCTCCGTTGTAATAATATCCTAATCCTCGACTTACATCACATCCAACATAATCATCGTAAGGGTCGCCTAGTGCACCATCAGTAAAAAAACCAAAATAGGTATTATAAAGAGTTTGTGTTCCCCTGTTTATCAATTCATAGTTATAAAATGTCATGTTATTTACCTCGTCATTGGAGGCAAAAGCAAAAGCTTGAGCGCGTATTTCCATCCCAATTGGATCCGCACCCGTTTCGGTATGAATATTTCCTTTATCGTTCATAACCCACCAATAATTCATATCCCCATAAAGAGAAACCGAACGATCAACACTACACTCTTTATCTTTTTTTATATCATACCAGGGGAAATCTCCATCTTCCCAATTGTAGTGCCCATCACCGTTAAAATCGTAAAATGGAGCTAAATAATAATCTTGACCTTGTGTAACATCCCCATGGGCGGGCCAATTTTTAATAATATCTGGAACTTTATATCCGGGAAATAATTCATTTTGAGTAGACGTACCATTTTGTTGATCACTAATTCCCGCTTCAAACCAAGCATTAAATTCTCGAACCATATCTTGGGTGGTTACAAAATGCTTATCGTATTTACTACAATTGTCATAAGTTGTTTCTGCTGTAATTTGCGTAAGGGGTCCCGACCAATAATCTTGTCCATCTCTGTATCTTAAGGCCGCCAATTTTAACTGATTATTTACATCCGTTCCACCGAGCCACAATGCTGCAGTAAATAAGGCCATGATGCCAGAATTTTTCGGGATTTCGTATTGAGAAAAATTCTGATTGGGAACTTGCCATAAATTACCGGCAGTATGTATCATTGCCCGCACATTATTCAACTCCAAATAGGTAGTAGTGGTTGGCGGAGCACATCCCGCAGCTTTTGATGGGCCATGGTTGGGTTTTTGCCCTCCTTCCAAAGACTGAGCATTGAATTTAAAAGACACCAGGATAAGTAAAAGAGAATACGCTATTTTCATGAATAACTTTTGGGATGAAGGTACAAATTATTTAGGTTTCGGTAATTATTTTTCAGTTCGAAAGCGGGCTTCAAAACGATTTTTCTGATTCTCTTTCAGGATTGCTAAATCTGCAGGAACTTGACGTTTCCAGCGTTTATGTGACCACAACCAATTACTCGGCGACTTTATTATTTCATCTTCTAACAATCGTGAATGCCATTCCGTTATTTCTCCATAGTTCAACTGATTCAAAGGCTTTTCAAAGGGAATTAGACTCAGTGAATAATAACCTCTTTTCACTTTGCGAATTGAGAAGAATACAGGGATAAAATTATACTCATGTGCCATAAACTCTGCACCAAACAAAACAGCTGTAGGTTGATTAAGAAATGTTGTCCAATATCCATTTTCGGCTGAACCTGGTGATTGATCGGATAAAGTTAAAATTGCCTTTAAAGATTCATCCATTAAACTTTGCTTGTAATTACCTGAATGTACTACGTTCATACCAAATCTTGCCCTTCTTTTATTCACTGATTTGTCCCAAAAAGAACTAGTCATAGGCATACCGATTCCTATGGCTTTATAAGGTAAAAGTATAGGTAGGCTTGTGATCAACCATTCCCAATTACCGTAATGACCAGAAATCAATAAAATACTTTCATTCTTTTGAATTATGGATTTGAGAATAGCAGGATTCTCAATTTTAAATCGTTTTGACAATTCTTCTTTCGAGATAGTTAAATTTTTTATTCCTTCAATTAAAAGATCAGCAAAATGTCTATAAAATTGATTTCTTATTTTCCTTAACTCTTTATTTGACATGGAGGGAAATGAATTCTTTAAATTCGTATCAATCACTTTTTTTCGATAAGGTAAAATAGTAATTAACAAAAGATAAAATAAATCACTTAACGGATAAAGAACCCAAAGTGGAAAACGTGATATGAACAGAATCAATCCAAAAAGTAATCGATTCATTTTGATTTATATTTCTTATCCCATCGGGAATGAATAAATTGTTCTACCTCTTGCTCCTTCGAGCTACTTCCTGACACAAAAAAAGATGTATTACTTAATTCATCAGGCATAAATTCTTGCTGCACAAAATTACCAGGAAAATCATGGGAATATTGATAATCTGAACCATATCCAAGTTCCTTCATTAATTTGGTTGGCGCATTACGAAGATGCAAAGGAACCGCTAAATTACCCGTTTCTCGAACTTTGGCTTGGGCACGATTAATCGCCATATAAGATGCATTTCCTTTGGGTGAACTGGCCAAATAAATTGTACATTGCGCTAAGATAATCCGAGATTCAGGCCAACCAATCATTTCAACAGCCTGAAAACAATTTGTAGCAAGCAAAAGTGCATTCGGATTGGCTAAACCAATATCTTCAGAAGCCAAAATTAGTAGTCTTCTTGCAATAAACTTCGGATCTTCGCCTCCTTCAACCATTCTAGCCAACCAATAAACCGATGCATTGGGATCACTGCCTCGAATTGATTTTATAAAAGCAGAAATAATGTCATAATGTTGCTCGCCATCTTTATCATAACGTGAAAAAGACTCAGTTGCAATGGATTTAGTTCGTTCATCGGTAATAATTACTTGTTCTTGATCGGTGAATGAACTAACCAAAAGCTCAAATAAATTTAGTAATTTTCTTGCGTCCCCTCCTGAAAATGCTAGCAATGCATCTATTTCCTTTAATTCAATTTTACGTTTATTTATCCCGGGATCAGCAGTAACAGCATTTTTCAAAAGTAAGGTCAAATCCTCTTTAGTATGTTCTTTTAATGTGTATACTTGGCAACGAGAAAGCAAGGCTGATATCACTTCAAAAGATGGATTTTCGGTTGTAGCACCAATCAAGGTAATCGTACCTTTTTCTACTGCACCTAAGACAGAATCTTGCTGTGATTTAGAAAATCGATGTATTTCATCTATGAATAATATCGGTTTTTTCTCTTGAAAAAAGCCTTGATTGCCTTCGGCTTTTGCAATTATTTCCCTAACATCTTTAACCCCTGCCGATATAGCAGATAAACTAAAAAAAGGCCGATTTAATTTTTGTGCTAATAAATGAGCTAATGTAGTTTTACCAACACCAGGTGGTCCCCAAAAAATAATAGATGGAATCATTCCAGCGTCTAGCGCACGTTTAACTGGACCATTTTCACCAATTAAATGTGTCTGTCCTACATAGTCTTCTATTGATTTAGGACGCATTCTTTCTGCTAATGGAATGTTATCAAATGACATAGTACAAATTTACTTCCTTTTTTTCATTGACCGAACAATTTAATAACATGCAAGCTAAATTAGATCTTGGATAGCGTTTTTACGAATTTTCAATTTTTTTTTACGTATATTTGGTGCTCAAATTAAAAAAACAACTATGAAAAAACTTTTACTTTCTTCATTTATGATTTGTGCAGCAATTTTTAATTCACAAGCACAATCATGTACACCGGGAGCAAATTATGCTGATTCAGCTTATGGGGCGTGGCCAGACACCATTCAAAATTTCCCTGCTGGATTGACGAATGTTTTCTATTCAACTGACTTAAATTTCAAAGTTCCTGCAACAGTAACGGCAGAATTAGATGCTTCAGGCCAGTTTGTTGGTTCTCCTATTCAATCTTTTACAGTAACTGGAGTAGATGGTTTACCTGCAGGTTTTAACTATGCTTGTAATGTTTCAAACTGTACATATACTGGGGGTTCTAACGGATGTGCAAATCTTTATGGAACTACTGCTACAGCAGGAACATATGCTTTAACCATTAATCTTGATGCAACTGTTTTAATTACTTTGGTACCTGGTTTCCCGCCAACACCTGTAACTCAAGGAACATCTTTTAACGGTTATAAAGTAGTAATTGGTATTGCTGGAAATATTGAGCAAATTATTTCACCAATCACTGTTTCTCCAAATCCTGCAACTAATGTGTTAAATATTAATGGAATTTCTGCTTCAATGAAAGCTTCTAAAATTTCATTAACAAACATCGAAGGTAAAGAAGTTGCTTCAAAAGAAGTTACATCATACACTCAATCATTTGATTTATCATCAATGAAAGCTGGAATTTACTTTGTCAACGTATATCACGCAAGTGGTGTTGAAACTGTTAAATTCATTAAAGAATAATAGACTTTTCAATTAGTTAAAGGGAGCAAATGCTCCCTTTTTTTATGCCTAAAAAATTGAATATTGGGTTGAAGTAGATGAAAATGGCATTTGAGATTCAGCCACATTGGAATTAGCAGATAACAGAATGGCTTTATCTACGGGGTGCGCGGTCAAAATAACGCCTTTGTTTTTTTCAACTATTTCCATACTTTCTGCTGAATTAAGCCACAAGTCTATAGAATCTTCATCTAATATCACTGGCATTCTTTTTTTAACATTATGAATTTCTGCCATAAAAGGTGAAGCCGGTTGAGTTAGTATGGTAAATGAATTCAAAATCTTTCCAGTTTTCTCATCTTGGTATGTATCCCAAAGTCCAGCCATAGATAGAATTGTATCCTCTTTTCCATAGATAAAATGGGGTATTTTGTTTTTTCCTTGATGCTGCCATTCAAAAAATCCAGTTGAGGGAATAATACACCTGTTAGAATCAATTAATTGTTGAAAAGATGGTTTCGATGAAAGTGTTTCAATTCTAGCATTTAACGTTTTTGAGGCGATTTCTTCCTCTTTCCCCAGAAACCAATTCGGCACCAACCCCCACCTCATATATTGAATAGTAGGTTCTTTTGAAATGATGCGCCACATAGGAAATTGAAAACCGCTCGCAAAGTAAATGGGGGAATCTGAAATAGACGGATCTACTTTTTTTCCGTATTTTTTTCCAAGATCGACATTGGAAGAAGTTGAAGAATTGCTATAACACATATTCAAAAATAAAAAAAAGGATGACTTGTGGTCATCCTTTAAAAGTAAAATTCGTGTTTTATTAACGATTTAAAAAGAGTTGAAAGCCTATTTTCATTCCCAGATTGGACCCTCCGTATTTAGACCCATCCGTGTAGAAATTATAATAAAGTGCCGGATCCAGCGCAATATTATCTGTAAGAAAAATAGTATATCCCATATCTAGTTCAGTATTCAAACCCGATGTTGTAGTTTTTGTCCCAGCTACTTCAAAAGAAGATCTTCCATATCCAACTTGAAGCTGTCCATAAAAGTTTCCTTTGTAATATGCTCGCATAAAAGGAGCGACAGAAAAAGAAGAACCTCCTTTAAAAGAATTAAACATCATCGTTGCACCAATAGCCATGTTATCTACTACAAAAACACCCGCATTCGGTGAAATATTCAAATCAGAAGAAGCTTTTACGCCAGATGGAAAACTATAATTAAAATAAGCATTTCCTCCTACCATAAATGTACCTTGTTCAATTTGAGCAAATAAAGCTGAGCTAGATAAAACAACCATTCCAACAAGCGCAATAATTTTCTTTTTCATATTTTTTTTTGAGTAAAAATACAAACAAAGTCATTTAAATAAAGGCAAATTTTGATTCCTTTTAAAGAAGATATTGTGTATAAACTAATCTTGATTCAGTTTTCTAACCATCGTTAATATGGTCGCCAAAGCAACAGTCTCGCCTGTCTCATCATATACATCAACAAGGAATTTAACTATGCCTTTTGCAATATCATCTTCTGTTCTTTTTTCTTGATCAATTTTCTCTTTCACCGTAAATCGAACACCTAATGTAGCACCAGGATAAACAGGTTTCGTAAAACGTGCCTCATCAATTCCATAATTTAATAAAACAGGACCTTTCTTTGGATCTACAAATAGACCAGCGGCCTTAGAAAGAACAAAATAACCATGTGCCACCCTTCTTTCGAAAATAGTACCTTCTAGTGAAGTTGCATCCATATGAGCATAAAAATTATCTCCAGAAACATTAGCGAAATTTACGATATCAGCATCCGTAACCGTATGTTTATGAGTAAAAACAGTTTCTCCAATTTCCAATTCCTCAAAGTGCTTTCTAAAAACATGAGGGTTTGCTTCTGGCATAGAAGCCCCAACCTGAAACTGCTTCGTAATTGCTGTAATTGTACTTGGATGACCTTGAATAGCTGTTCTTTGTAAGTAATGCAACACACCTCGTTTTCCACCCATTTCTTCACCTCCACCTGCTCTTCCAGGGCCACCATGCGTTAATAGAGGCATTGGTGAACCATGTCCGGTACTTTCCTTAGCACATTCTTTATTCAATACAAGAATCCTTCCGTGTAGGGAAGCCGCGCCCATGACATAATCAATTGCTTCTTGATTATCAGGTGTTACAATGGAAGAAACCAATGAACCTTTACCCATTTTAGCTAAATGAATCGCGTCTTCTATTGTTTTGTATGGCATTATCGTTGAAACTGGACCAAAAGCCTCTATTTCATGACAAGCAGTTTGAATAAATGGATTTGTATTCCTGAATAATATCGGCGAGAAAAAGGCTCCTTTTTTCTTATCAGCTCCAATTACCTCAAACTCATCCAAACTACCGTAAACAATTTCTTGAGAACGTTGCAATAATTCAACATTTGCCCTTACACGCTCCACTTGAAGTTGGGATGCCAAAGCTCCCATGCGAACCCCTTCAACACTTGGGTCACCCATTTTGGTAGTTGATAACCTTGATGAAATTGCTTGTTGCACCTCATCTAATAAATTCTCAGGCACAATAATTCTTCGAACAGCTGTACATTTTTGACCCGCTTTAATCGTGATTTCCTTAACGGTTTCTTTAATAAACAAATCAAACTCTTCTGTACCAGGAACTGCCTTTTGTCCTAAAATTGTAGCATTTAACGAATCTGCTTCTAAATTAAAAGCAACACTTTCTGCTGCTATTCTTGGGTGAGCTTTCAACATTTTTCCGGTAGCAGCACTACCTGTAAATGTTACGACATCCTGTGTTTCAACATGATCAATTAACCCTCTACCTAATCCACATATTAATTGAAGCGAACCTTCAGGCAAAATCTTAGAATCAATGATGTCACGCACCATCACTTCAGTCAGGTAGCATGTGTATTCAGATGGTTTAACAACCGCAGGAACACCCGCCATTAAATTCACTGCTATTTTCTCTAACATCCCCCAAATAGGGAAATTAAATGCATTAATATGAATGGCAACACCTTCTTTTGGAACCATGATATGATGACCAATAAAGGTTCCATTTTTTGATAAGGGCGCCGAAACCCCGTCCACATAAAAAGGTGAATCTGGAAATTGGCGTCTTAACGATGCATTGGCGAATAGATTACCAATTCCTCCTTCGATATCAATCCAGGAATCAACCCTAGTTGCTCCTGACCATGCACTTACTTGATAATATTTTTCTTTTCTTTCCATTAAAAACAACGCCAATGCTTTAAGCATGCGACCTCGTTCTTGAAATGTCATTTTTCTTAATACACTCCCTCCAGTAGTTCTTCCATAAGCAAGCACGTCAGCGAAATCCAATCCTTTACTGGAAACTTCACCAATGATTTCACCTGTTATCGCATGATATAATACAGTTTCTGTATCCATACCATCAACCCACTGACCTTGAATGTAATTTTGAAAACGTGTCATAATAGAAAATTAATTAGGGAACAACCAACGAAATAAATCATTGAAATTTGCATATACCACTAAAGAAAGTAAAAGTATCATACCAGCGTATTGGGCATATTCCAACACTTTTTTATTTGGTTCCTTTCCAGTAATCATTTCGTAAATTAAAAACACCACATGTCCTCCGTCCAAAGCAGGAATTGGCAATATGTTCATGAATGCAAGAATAATGGAAAGAAATGCAGTTGTAAGCCAAAATTGTTGCCAATCCCACATGGGAGGAAACATGTTACCAATAGCAGCAAATCCACCCATTTGACCTGCGCCTTTTTTCGTGAAAACAAATTTAAATTGAGACACATAATCTCCTAACGTATTCACTCCAGTTACCAACCCCACAGAAATACTTTCTCCAAAACTATAATTGACTTTTTTAATAGCTGCTGAATCAATATAACCCGTTGATTTTGGCGCAAACCCTATAGTACCATCCTCTTTAACTTGTGTTTTTAATGAAATTGTATCCGATTTTCTCAGCACACGGATGTCTGAAATTTTGCCTTTACTAACATATAAAGCTGATTGAATGTCATCAAAATATTGAATTTGTTTTTTGTTAATAAAGAGGATTTTATCTCCTTTTTTTAATCCAGCTTTTGAAGCACCCGTGTTTGCCATTACCGAATCAACCTGAATAGATTGGTGTCTCAGGGAAAACAAAGGAAATGCACCTTCTTGAAAAAGTGTTTTACCAAAATCATCTGGTAATTCAACATTTTGTTTTGATCCGTCAGGATGTTGAACGGTCAATACCTTCGCATCGCGAAGCAAAATCTCCTTGTTAAGTTCATTTGGACTTGTTACAGGATTACCATCTACAGCAATTACATTATCACCCGATTTTATATTAAATTTCTCCAGGTATGCATGAACGGCTAACCCATGTTTAATATCACTTGCTTTGATTTCTTCTTTCCCCCAGAAAAAAACTACGCCAATATAAATGAGGAAACCCAACACCAAATTAACAGTGACGCCACCAACCATAATGATCAATCGTTGCCATGCCGGTTTTGAACGGAATTCCCACGATTCTGCTGGTTTTTCCATTTGTTCTTTATCCATTGACTCATCAATCATTCCGGCAATTTTTACGTATCCTCCGAGAGGTAACCACCCTAATCCCCATTCGGTATTGTCTGGTTCAGCCTCCCACGCTTTCGGTGATTCTTTGGAAAACCATGAAAAAACACGTTTTCCATTTAATTTTTTGGTTCGAAACAAAGAAACCCAAGGATTGAAAAATAAATAGAATTTCTCTACCCTAGTGTTAAACCATTTTGCAGGTAAAAAATGACCTAATTCATGCAGTGTTACTAATATTGCGAGAGATAAAAAAAGTTGTGCGGCTTTAATCCAAAATTCCATGTATTGATTTTTTTAAGGTAACAAATATAGTTTTTTACTTCGATTTATCTGAGTTATCTTCTGGATAATAGCCTTGCTGAATAAAATATTCAATCATGGCTTCCTTAATAAGATGCTGCTGTTGTTGATGTGTTAAAGGCGGTAAATTTTTTGAAAGGGTGAAATGAGGCCATTGGTCTTTATCACGACCTTCAAAAACATAATATCCATAGGGTTCCAGTAGAGTACAAATTGCTACATGCAACAAATCGGTTTTTTCATTTTTTGAAAATTCTTTATATCCGATTCCCAGCTCGTTAACTCCAATAAGAAATAGCATTGACTGAACGTCCATACCTCCACCAAATGTTGATTCAATATGGGTTTTTATTTGCTGAAAGCGTAATTCTACATCATGATCCATAAATACAAAAGTACATTAGAAACAGAAGAATTACACAATTTATTTTTTGGTTAACAAAATTTGCAATTACAAAGATTTAAAATAGGTGTAATAAGCTAAGAATAAAGCATCCGACTTTCGTTTTTCCTTATTAAAATCAACCTTTGAATACTTATTTTCAATTATTTTTCGGGCATCCAAATTGTAAACAAAAGAACCTTTCTCTGATACAAAACCATACCCCCTTATCGTGGCATGAAATGCAAAAGACTGAACGCTAGGACTTAACAGATCCTTACTAAATTTAAACGCTGAGGCATCTTTTCGTAATTGATATAATAATGTTGCAGCAATATCAGACTGGGAACCAATCACAGTATTTTGTTTACCACGAAAGTTCTTTTTTAATGGCTCTCCGTAAATCAAAAATGGAATTCGAAAAAAGTTAGATTGATTTGGACTTTGAATGGTATGAGTATGATGACCATGGTCTGCTACCAAAACAAAAATTGTATTTTTAAACCAAGGTTGCTTTTTGCAATTTTCAATAAATTGACCCAATGCATGGTCTGAATAATATAAGGAATTCAGGTAGTCTTTTTCAGTACCTTTCCATTTTTCCCACCCTGACCTCTTAGGATAATCGAAAGGAGAATGTGTACTTCCAGTAAAAGCACAATGCATAAATGGCTGTTTTGTTTTGTTCATTTTTTGGAGAAACATGGAATATAAATCCTCATCATAATAATTGAGTTTTCCTTTTGTTAATGAGGTAGGAAAATCTTTTTCATCAGCCAATTCATCAAATTGATGTTCGGTTAAATACCCTTGAATATTTCCATATTTCAAATCACCGCTGAACAAATAATGAGAGGAATACCCCGATTTTTTCAAAAGTTGATTGATGGAGGGTAGCTTTCTGTTTTTTTCAGGTTCTAAAGAAATTGCAATTTCCGGAAGTGCTGGATACCCGGAGAAAATGCTTGTGTTTCCTATTTCCGAAGTAGTATTGGTAGCGTAGACATTTTGAAAAAGAAATCCCTCTCGGCTTAATTGATCAAAATTCGGAGTTAATCCTTTTGTTTCACTCATACATCCAACCGCACTTGCAGACCAACTTTCCAACAAAATAAAAACAACATTTGGTTTTGTAACCTCTAAGATATAATTTGAATGGGAACGTTCAAAATCATACAGATCTTTTACGATTGCATTCGCCTCAGAAATATTCAGATTCGGTAAGTGTTTATCCAAATCATTTCGTTTATAAAGCAAATAACTATTTCCAAAAAAATAAGTTGAATTAACTGAAAGATCATTTAATCTTGAATTTTTTGAAAAATAGGCCGAATCAACATTAATTGGAATTTGTTGAATACCACCGCGAGCAAGTATAAAAAACAAGAAAAGATAAACGATTCCAATTGGTAAATGGATCCATTTCTTTTCTAAATCCATTGGATTCTTAAAAACAACTCTAGCTATTAACCACCCTAATCCTATTTCGATAATTAGAAAAAGAAAAAATAATAGTTGTGAGGTCCACTCTGCGGTTCGAAAAACCTCATCAGGATTAGATAAATGCATAAATACCCGTGACGTCAATTTATGATTCCATTCATGATAAACGTTAATTTCACCACTATGTATGATAGAAATCAATGTTAACTCAAGGAATACTACCCCGAAAAAGATCAACTTGGAGGTTTTTGTACCAATGTAGGACCAAAACAGCCAAAACAACAAGGGGAAAGCAGATAAAAAGGAAGCCGTTGCTAAATCTAAACGAAAGGATTGCACAAACACCCCAACGAGTTCTCCCCAAGAAACCTCACTAAACTTATTCCAGTGAATGACCAAAAACAAGAACCGTTGGATATCAAAATTAACAATCCAAAAAAACAATAAAGCAAAAAAAGGCTGGATGAGTTTTAAACTAACTTTCACTTGGTAAAATTAAGCATTTATCACTTTCATTTTACTTGTATATATTGTTTAATGTATTTTCTAAAAGACCGATTTGAACTAAGTTGTATAAAGTAAATCCCTGAAGAAATGGCACTTAATGAGATGTCATATGTATTTTCTCCCGGATGAATCAATAAATTTGTTTCAAGCACTTTATTTCCTTTAAAATCCCAAACATTAAAAAGAGAAACCAAAGGCAAACCAGGATTTTGAATGTGTACGGTGAAATTTTCATCACTCGGATTTGAAGAAATGTTCACCTGTATATCCTCATCACTTGATGAAGTCAATTCTATGGGGCCAAAAAAGGATTCTGCACCATCTCTGTCCACTTGTTTCAGTAAATAATAAACTTGATTGTCAACAAAGAAATCTCGAACTAAATAGGAAAGTAGTTCATTACTTGTACCTGCAGCCAAAATGGTAGATACTATATTCCAATTAGCGCCTGTTTCAGATTTTAACAATTCAAAATGATCACTATTAAATTCTGAACTTGTAGTCCAAGAGACATGCGCTTCATTACCGATTTTTGTGCAGCTAAATTCATTCAGTTCTATAGGCAAAGGTGTATCTTCGCCGGCAAACCCCCAATTACTCCATCCAATTGCATCTACTCTTTTTAAGACAGGCGCAACGGCATTCCCGGTGTTATCCAAATGAATACCTACTTGATCCCAGGGCAACGTTCCCGATTTTTTCACCGCTGTAATGTGGCAATCATTTGAAAAATCAAGGATTCCATCGGCTGCCATTGTAATTTGATATTTTACCGATTCCGATTCAGTTAATCCATCTGCAGGAAACACACTCCAATAACCTGATGCCGTTTTTGATATAGAAAATTGACCATCACAACTTGTTTGAACCATTGAATTGGTGAAATTTGTACCCATTGGAGTTTCTTTCCACTCCGTAGTTAAAGTTCCACCTAAAGTAGGTTCAGAATATTCAATTAATACAAATCGTTTCCATTTTCCCGTAGGGTCGGCCATTGGAAATAACCCACTACTTTGTCCATTATTTGAACCAAAAAACCACCTTTTCATCTTTCCAACAACAAAACCTGATTGATAATTCAAACTCCCCAAAGAGGTGTTGCTTGAACCTAATTGAATGGTATTGGAACCTGTTAAAATAAGTCCTGAATTCATACTCAACGTTCCATTCACAATTAAATTCGTCTGTACATTAATATTCCCATTAGACCCAAGAGATACTTGTAAATTATTTAAAAATAAACTTGGAATATTCGTGGGGGAAATTACTGAATTGGGATGGGTAAATTCAATCGTACTTGAATTGGATATAGTTTTTAATCCTGTTTGGGCAAAATGCAAATTAAATGCAGGTGCAGAAAGGGTTGTTTTTCCGTTTAATACCAAGCTCCCTAAACCGGTAAACTGGACAAGCTCAGAACTGAATAACACATATCCATTGACTAAAATTTCACCCGGATCTCCAAAACTTGATTGCGTACTAAAATTAGCATGCATTGTGACACCTGATAAATTAGTAATCACAAGCGAACTTTTTCCATTTCCATTCCCTAAAAGTTGAAATATACCTGAACCCGAAATAATTTGAGGTACTATTCCATTCATTTCAATGGTTAAATCATACGCGTTATTTGAACCATCAGTAATCATTTCGCCGTTATTCGAAAAACCCCCTCCTATTTGAATTGAATTTTGACCATTTTGAACCCAATTTCGTTGCCTTAAAAAGGCTCCTGATTGAATTGTGAAATCTCCTCTTATTTTTAAATTGTTGTTGGTTCCTTGTGGGGGTGAAAAATTTGCTCCTGTTTCTAATATTATTGATTGTACATCCGGTGAACCGGAAAAAAACACGCAATTCCCTGATGAAAAAACACCTGAATACCCCCTTATTATTACGTGAGCTGACCCATCATTGGGTGGTACTACTCCACATTCCCAAGTAGTAGGCTGATTCCAATCAAGTAAGCCTAATGTGTTTGATTTCGTTCGGTAAGTTCCACCACTGATTTGTGTAGAAAGTAGTTGATTTGACACGCTGGTATTGATTGATAGGCCACCAATTACAGCTGTTCCACCCGTTCGAATCAAGGTGCCAGAACTTGCTGAATTGACCGCTCTAATTTGAATTCCCGTTATCGTTAACACATCAAATTTGGAAACAGCGTTACAGGTATATTGAACTGTCAATTGGTTAGCAGAAACTATCATAGTTACACTACTTAAATTCCCTCCATTTGCTGCAGATACAGATCCAACAGCTGGTTGGAACTCAAAACCCGCAGGGGATGTAATTACAATGGTTTTATTCGTGCCTGCAACAAAATCAGACTTCGTTGTTTCTTGAATTACAATATCACTCAGCAAAAAATAGTTGGAAGGCAAATTACAAAAACCAAAATCCAGCATCGGTTTTGTAATAGTAACTTGGGCAAATAAGCTGGAAAAGTAAGCTATCAGCATATTGAAAATCAACAAAGCAATGGCGATTCCAATCCATGCTTTTCTTGTGGTTCGTTTTGTTTTCATAAGTAAGTCTTAAAAAGTAAGATAAATCCATTGGTTTCTTAAGGACAAAACTCTTCGAAAAAACAGCTTCATTTCTTACATTAATATTGCTTTTTATTTCAACAATGATACAAATGAGTCTATGTTCAAACCTTTATTGTAAATGCTATCAAGAAAATCGTAAAATCAGTTTTTAGTGTATTAAACAAGTTTGCTTACCTTTATCGACAAATGATATTAGTTACAGGTGGAACAGGATTAGTTGGAAGTCATCTTTTGGTTGAATTATCAAAAGAAAATGATTCAATTAGAGCTATTTATCGAACAAAAAATAAAATCGAGTTAACCAAACAAATTTTTATTTATTATTTGGGCGATGATTGGGTGTCATATTGGGATAAAATCCAATGGATTGAAGCTGAAATTACCGATATTGAACGATTAAAGATTGCATTTAAAGGAATATCTCATGTGTATCACACCGCTGGTTTTGTCTCTTTTTACTCGACAGACTTTAAATCATGTATACAAACTAACCGCTTTGGAACGGCAAATATTGTGAATCTTTGTTTAAAGTATTCTGTTTCAAAATTAGCCTATGTAAGTTCAACCGCCGCAGTGGGAGGTGAGGAAAACATACCAATCACAGAGGTTGACAAATGGAAAAAAACACCGCTAACAAGTGGCTATTCAGTCAGCAAATACCTTGCAGAGAAAGAAGTTTGGAGGGGGATTGAAGAGGGGTTAAACGCAGTAATTATTAATCCATGTGTGATTTTAGGCCCTGGAAATTGGGATGACTCCTCGTTAACAATCTTCAAAAAAGCAACAAAAGGATTACTTTTTTATCCAACAGGCTCAAATGCAACGGTGGATGTTCGGGATGTAGCGATTTGCCTTAAAAAGCTCATGCAATCCTCTTTTAGTAATAGTCGTTTTTTGTGCATTGGAAGTAATCAATCCATTCAGCATTTATTAAATACCATCTCAGACCACGCTAAGGTGAATCGACCTCGTTATTCAATTTCAAAAATTTGGGTACGATTACTTTCCATTCTTACTCTTCCTATTTTTAAACTTATTGGTAAAAAGCCACCGCTTTCCAAAGATGCAATTCATTCAGCATATAAAAATTTATCTTATAATCGTCAAAAGCTCGAAAATGCGCTAGGACATTCATTTTACACCCTAGATGAAACCATTGAAAACTCAATTCGAGGAAGGATTCAATGAACTTGATCGCTAATTAATTGTTATGTTGTTGATGAAAAAAAATCAAGGTGTTTTATTAATAGCTATATTAATCATTTTCCATATGGTTGGATTAATTGGAATCATGTTACCCGATTTTAAACAACTAATTCTCTCCCTTTCCTTTCTCAATTTACTCTTAGCTTTTACGGTAATTATTCTTGCAGAAAACGAAAATATATTGCTATTAATTTCATTTTTATCGATCGCTTTCATTATTGGTATAAGTGTGGAATTGATTGGTGTTCATACAGGAATGTTATTCGGAGATTATTCCTATGGAGCTAATTTAGGGCCGAAACTTTGGGGGGTACCTTTGGTAATTGGTATAAATTGGGGGGTACTTTCAATCACAACAGCATCCATCACACAAAAAATTAATCTGCCTGTTTACCTTAAAATAATTGTCAATGCTTTTTTACTTGTTCTTTTTGATTTTGTCATGGAACCTGTAGCGATGAAAAGCGATTTTTGGTCATGGAAAAATGATGAGATCCCTTTGTTTAATTACGTTTGTTGGTTTTTTGTTGCGTTGATATTGCAACTTATTTATCATTGGATTCGTAAACCAAAATCGAACAAAGTATTTAATGCCTTGTTTGTTATTCAGTTACTTTTTTTTATCATTTTAAACTTTCGATGATGTATTGGTGGGGACCTTTTGTATTATTAGCAACTTTTTTCGGAATGGAATTTATGGCTTGGGCCACACACAAATTTGTTATGCATGGTTTTATGTGGTATTTTCATGCTGATCATCATGTGGAAGAACCTGGTTTTTTTGAACGAAATGATGTGTTTTTTCTTATTTATGCGATACCATCTTGGTTATGCATCATGTTAGGAATGATGTATGAAGCATATTTACCGGTATGGATGGGTTTTGGAATTGCTGCTTATGGTTTCGCATACTTTTTAGTTCATGATGTATATATTCATAGAAGATTTAAATGGTTGCGGAACATTGATAATGCTTACTTTACAGCTATTAGAAAGGCACACAAAGTACATCATAAGCATCAAGGAAAAGAACATGGCGAGTGTTTTGGAATGTTAGTTGTTCCACCTAAATTTTACCAAGAAGCTAAAAAAGCTTATAATAACAAACAAGTTAAATGAGTTTGTACTTTTGGATATTAATTTTTGCTTTCGCTGGTCCTTTCTTTCTTAGTTTTGACCAAAAGGTAGGGTATTATAAAAAATGGAAATATCTTTTGCCAGCCATATTATCCGTGGCTCTTGTTTTCATTATTTGGGATGAGTATTTCACCAAAAAAGAGATCTGGGGATTTACACCTGCCTACATACAAGAAATCTATCTAGGTCATTTACCACTTGAGGAAGTACTTTTTTTTATCATTGTACCCTATAATTGCGTGTTTATCTACGAGGTGTTAAATGCCTATTTTCCGTCTACAACCCTTTCTAAGCTTACTAAATTTTTCGCTTTCTTTTTCGTTCTTTCAGGGTTTGTACTTTCTACTTGGTTTCTGGATAATTGGTACACTAGTGTTGCATGCGGCGCAAGTGCCATATTAACTGTTGGATTATATTTTATTTTTAAGGTTTGCTGGTATGAGCGATTTGCATTCGCTTATACAGTTGCACTTATTCCTTTTCTTATTGTCAATGGTATTTTAACTGGAATGGTTACTGAAAATCCTGTTGTTTGGTATAATGAAAGTCATATCATTGGGATAAGAATAGGAACGATTCCATTTGAGGATTTATATTATAATTATTGCTTGTTCCTCCCGATAATTTGGCTTTATGAAGGGATAAAAAACCGATTTGAAAAGGCTATCGAACGTAGATAATTTTTTTTGTTTCAAAAAACTCTTCTTCAAACCAGTCAGATATAGAGTAAGAACGAATATGCTTTTTGATTTTGGACAATTCATCCGTTAAATCGCCCCCCTTTAAACAAATCCAACCATTCGCTAGATCATTATTGTTTTCAGGACTTAATTTATCCTTGGTCCAAAAAAGCAAATCTCCCAGTGGAGCAACTGCTCTTGATACGATAAAATTAAATTGACCGGGAATTTTCTCTACCCGTTCATGAATACCCTGAACATTTTTTAATCCTAACGATTCAGCAACACCGTTAACTACCTTGATTTTTTTCCCAATTGAATCCACCAAAACAAATTGGGTATCTGGAAAAAGTATGGCTAAAGGGATACCGGGAAATCCTCCACCTGTTCCTATATCTAAAATACGTGTGCCTGCTTGAAAATTTATAATCTTGGCAATAGCCAATGAATGTAACACATGATGTAAATAAAAATTATCCTCATCCTTTCTTGAAATTACATTTATTTGAGCATTCCACTCTTGATACAAACCCTTTAAAGAGTTGAATTGACGTAGTTGCTTTTCAGTTAGATTGGAAAAGTGCTTTGAAATTACTTGAGAATCCATTGTTAAATAGAATCTTTTGTTTTTTCCATCATATTAGCCAAAAAATCTCTTGCTCTAAAAAGTTGAGCTTTTACAGTTCCTAATGGTAATTGTAATTCTTCAGCAATTTCTTCATAGCTCAACTCATCGAAATATCTTTTTTCGACTAAAACACGATAGCGCGGTTTTAACTTACTCACCAACATCCTCATATGAACAACCTTTTGACCATAGATTACGGTTTCTTCCGGGTTCATGGTTCCTGACTTTGCATCAATTTGAATGCGTTCACCATCATCGTTGGTATATCCTGAATCCATTGAAGTTACCTGAATTCGCTTCTTACGTATGAAATCAATTGAATTATTAGAGGCAATCTTATACAACCACGTTGAAAATGCAAAACTAGGTGAGTATTGATCTAGTCGACTAAAAGCTTTACCAAATGCTTCGATTGTCAAGTCATCAGCATCGTCGGAATTACGGACCATTTTTAGCATCATAAAATAGATAGAATCTCTATATCTATCCATCAACTCGGCATATGCAGATTGTTTTCCCAATCGAGCTGCTTCAACTAATTCCAAGTCTTGTCTTGCCCGGTCCGATAAATGTTGGTTTTCTACCATTTAGTATTCCTCTTTTGTTCAGTAAGGTAGAATAACATAGGTGTTACAATGGCATAAAACACATCCCAAAATGGCATTAGAAAAACAAAATTCTTTTCTTGGAGCTTGAGTAAACATTTTCCTTGAATCCACCATTTTAAAAGTATTACAAAACCAAAAACAATTCCGTCTATTATTCTGAAATCCGCTTTAAACAACAAAATAACAAAGGATATCCACAACAAAAGCAGTGAAACGGGATATATTCCTAACAACAACTTTTTAATAACCTTGTATTGATTGGATGTGGAATAATGCCTGGACTTTTGCCTAACCCACCTATTCCAAGATGGAGCTGCAGGTGAATAACAAAAAGTATCCGGATCAATGTTTACAACATAGTTGGATTTTTGAGCGGCTTGTTGTATAAATAAATCATCGTCACCAGAAGGTAAAGCGTAATGTGACTTAAATCCACTAACTGAGTTAAAAACCGTTTTTGTGTACCCTAAATTTCTACCAACGCCCATGTATGGTAATTTAGCAAGTGCCATTGAAAGATAATTCACACCAATCCATGCAGCATCAAAACGAATCAATTTGTTTAAAAAACCCTTTTTGTTGGTAAACGGCCCGTAGCCTATGACTATTTGTTTTGACTTTGTAAATGAACCTGCCATTTTTTTCAACCATTGATAACTGGCTGGCTTACAATCGGCATCTGTCAATAAAAAATGTTCGTATTTAGCTCCTTTAATTGCCATTGTAATTGGAAATTTCTTTCCTGCTCGCAGGTGTTTATTCCTGGGAATGTCAATCACCCTTAAATTTTTGTATTGTTGTTGAAAAGCAATCAATAACCAATTACTGTCATCAATAGATTGATGATTGACCACTATCACCTCAAATTCAGGATAGTCTTGACTGAGAATCATGGGTAGATTCTCATATAGATTGTCAGATTCATCACGCGCAGCAATAATAACACTAACCGGTACAAAAGACTGCTCTTCTTGCTGCCTCGAACGATAAAACGCCAATTTTCCAAAAATGAAAAGCAGATAAAAAAACTGTATAGCTCCACACACGCATAATACTAAAAAGCAATACGTGAAAAACTCAAAACCAAAATGGGGTAAATAAGCCAACATAATTTATATCGAGTACAAAGTTCGTCTTCAAACCTAAATAGATGTATCTTTGTCCAGCTTATTTTTCAACATTTTATGCACTTTGATTTAATTCATTCAGATTCATCCTCTCGAGCAAGAGCAGGAGTACTTCACACCGACCATGGAGCTATTGAAACTCCCATTTTTATGCCTGTCGGAACACAAGGTACCGTTAAAGGTATTCATCAACAAGAACTAAGAGAAGATGTACAAGCTCAAATTATTTTGGGTAACACCTATCATTTATACCTAAGGCCAGGAATGGACGTAATGGAAGCCGCAGGTGGTTTGCATTCATTTATGGGCTGGGAAAGACCTATACTAACTGACAGTGGGGGATATCAAGTTTACTCTCTATCTGGTGCAAGAAAAATCAGCGAGGAAGGGGTTCGTTTTCAATCTCATTTAGATGGTAGTTATCATTTTTTAAGCCCCGAAAAATCAATGGAGATTCAACGCAGCATTGGAGCAGATATTGTAATGGCTTTCGATGAATGCACTCCATACCCATGCGATTATACATACGCCAAAAAATCAATGGAAATGACTCACCGCTGGCTAAAAAGATGTGTAAAATTTATGGATTCAACAAGTCCGAAATATGGTCATAACCAAGCCTTATTCCCAATTGTACAAGGAAGTGTTTATAAAGATTTGAGAACACAGTCGGCACATGAGATCGCATCAGCGGATGCAATTGGAAACGCAATTGGTGGACTTTCGGTTGGAGAACCTGAGGAACATTTGTATGAAATGACAGATTTAGTTTGCTCCATATTACCAAAAGAAAAACCGCGATACTTAATGGGAGTTGGAACGCCTGCAAATATTTTAGAATGCATCAGTTTAGGAATTGATATGTTTGATTGTGTTATGCCTAGTAGGAATGCACGACACGGCCTTTTATTTACTTGGAATGGAACAATCAATATAAAAAATGAAAAATGGGCGAAAGATTTTTCACCTATCGATCCAAGTAGCACCTTGTGGGCAGACCAAGTGTACACCAAAGCTTATCTACGTCATTTAATAAAAACAAAAGAATATTTGGGTGTTCAAGTAGCAACACTTCACAATTTAACCTTTTATTTACAGTTAGTTAAAGAGGCTAGAAAACAAATACTAGCTGGCACATTTGAACATTGGAAAAATTCATTAATACCAATATTGAAACAACGTTTGTAAGGAAAGGATGATTAAAATCATAGACAAATACATCATAAGTAAATTTCTAGGCACCTTTTTTTTCATGCTTGGAATTATCATGTTGCTTGCAGTTGTATTCGATGTTTCCGAAAAATTAAGTGAGTTCATTGATAATGAAGCACCATTTAGTGAGATCATCTTTAATTATTACCTCAATTTTGTCTTGTTCTATGGAAACATGTTTTCCTCCATGATCATTTTTTTATCGGTTATTTGGTTTACAGCAAAAATGGCTCAAGAAACAGAAATTATTCCTATCTGGTTTAGTGGACGACCTATATCTCGCTTTATAAGACCTTATTTTATTGGTGCTACCATCTTAATGGTGCTCTCTCTTGTTCTAAACCATTTTGTCATACCCCGAGCCAACAAAGTACGCCTTGCTTTTGAAGAAAAATACTACCGTGATCGGATGCACATAGAAGAATATCATGCCGAGTTTCCCAATAATGAAGTGGTCTATTTTTCAAGTTATGGCAGTGAGGATAATCTCATTAATGAATTTGTAGTGGAGAAATGGAGTAAAGAAAAAAAAATCACCCATTTTTTAAAGGCGCGAACAGCCCAAAACATGATTGGAACAAACAAATGGGTGTTAACTGATTATTACGAGCGTAAAATTGGTTATCCCAATGATCAATTAATACAAAAACAACGAAAAGATACTACTTTCCAATTTACCATTGATGACATGGCTCAACGTGATAATATTGCGGAGGCGATGACATACACACAATTAACTCGACACATTGACCGAGAAAGAAAAAAGGGATCCTCTAAAATCCCGTATTTTGAAATCGAATTACACCAACGTACCTCTTACCCTTTTGCCGCTTATATTTTAACCATCATAGGTGTAGCGGTTTCCTCTCAAAAGAAAAGAGGAGGAATCGGGATTAATATAGCGATCGGATTAGGCATTGTATTTATCTATATTTTCGTTATGAAAGTGGCTACGGTTGCTACAATTAAAATAGGATTTCCTGCTTTAGTTGCCGTTTGGATTCCAAATATGATTTTCGCTTTAGTTGCTTTATTTATGTATCGTTTTGCCCAAAAATAAGGCTTGCAAATTTATCAAGGAATCATTTTGTTCCGCAGTAAATCTCTACAATAACGCTGATAGGCCGCCTTTAAATGTTGAATCTCCTTGAACTTTGGATGGCGACTACCATACACTTTTGATTCATTCCATACCTCTGGTTTGCCGGGTGTCCCAAAAGAAATTAAATTTTGTTGAGCATATGCAGCAATCACTTTTGGTTGTTTGGAATAAAATGAACTACCTAGTGCATAATATTTTGATTTAATATTCAGTAAATCTAATAAAGTAGGATAGATATCAATTTGCTGAAAAGAACAAGTAGGTTGCTGTGGTTTTAATTTTCCAGATGGATCAAAAAATGCAATTGGTATGCGGTAACGCAAATCTAATGTGGCTTTTTCCGACCTATTTGTTGGCCCTGTATGGTCTGCGCAAATCACAAATAAGGTGTTTTTGTACCAAGATTGTTTTTTTGCTTTTTCAAAAAACACCTTTAAAGCCAAATCCACATAACTCAGCGTTCCACAAATGGGTTCTGGTCCTCTTTTCACCTTTTGTGCAAACTCAGTAGGAATCGAAAAGGGATGATGGGAAGACAAAGTAAATATCATTGAGAAAAAAGGTTTTTTCAATTCATTCATTTTATCAATGGACCAATTGAGCATATGATGATCCCAGATACCCCAATTCCCATCAAAATGCGATTCGTTATTATATTCTTTTCTTCCAAAATAATGATCTATTCCGGTGGCTGCACAATAACTATCAAAACGCATTGAACCATTGGTTGCTCCGTGAAAAAAAGCTGATTCATAACCCTTCCTCTTTAAAATTTGCGGTAAACCAGAAAATTGATTACTACTATAAGATGACAAGATAAAAGGCTCATCCATCCAGGCTGGAATGGACGATAAAATAGTTGGCAACGCATCCATGGAAGTTCTTCCATTGGCATATCCATTAGGAAAATAAAGCGATTGCTTCAATAAAGAATCCAAAATTGGAGTATAACTTTCCGGATTATTCGGTCCAACATAGGCACTTCCAAAACTTTCCAGAAGCAGAAAAACTACATTGGTCGAATCTCCCAAAATTTGTTGTGGAGAAGATGATCGAATCGGATTAAAGTACTTCTTCTCTTCTGCCTCAGAAAAATAATGTTTTTGCTCAACCCCTCTAAATTCAACTGTCTTAATCATTGTAAATGCCGAGTTCAATACGATCGGAGATTTCTCAACGGTTGTATAAATCGTTGCATCTAAAATACCTATTGGTTTCAATTGAAAGCCTCCTCGCCCAATAACAACAAATGAAACAATGATTATAGGGAAAATGGCCCATGATTTCCAATTATTAAATGCCAGGGACTCTGTTTTAAATTTTCGTTCACTCCAAATTAACACGAACAAACTCAATAAATAAAAAAGAATCAGCCACCAAAACTCCAATAAAAACACTCCTGCCAACGAATTGGTTTCCGTTGAATTGAGCATGAAAATTAAATAATCATAACTAATTCGTTTAAACGTATATGAATAATAAGCAATATCCCAAGCATTGAGTGCGAGTACCGTGGCAGAAATAAAAACAAAAAGAACCGAATTAATATTGTGCTTCCATCTTAAGATTTTATTGGGAGTGGGAAGAAAATAGATTATTACAACTGGTAAAAGATACAGACTAAGCGTTATTAGGTCGAACCACGTGCCAATAACAAAATCTAAAACAGTAACTCCTTCAAATAAATTAAAATTAAATAAAAACAATACTAGACGGTACAGAAACAAGAGGAAAAGTACCACACCAAATTTCTTAAGAAATGGCATTATGGAAGAAAATCCACCTAGGTTGTTTACCATTTTATCTTATTTCAATTTTTTATTTTCATGATGACGAGTGGCATCACGTATTGTCTTCTTTTCCAAGTTTTTTTTCAATGCCGATTCCAAATCGACCCCTGTTTGATTAGCTAAACAGATTAAAACAAAAAGCACATCAGCCAACTCATCCCCTAACTCCTTATTTTTGTCAGATTCTTTTTCACTTTGCTCTCCATATCTCCGTGCAATTATACGTGCTACTTCACCAACCTCTTCCGTTAGCATAGCCATATTAGTCAGTTCATTAAAATAGCGCACACCAATGGATTGAATCCAATTATCTACTAATCGTTGTGCCTCTTTAATTTCCATCTTATTCTACAACGAGTATGTAGTTGTTTTTCTTGCCTTTGCCAATTAAAATATATTTCCCATTGATCAAATGACTTGAGTTAAGTACCAACTCCTCTCCTACCTTTTCCTTGTTAACGCTTACCGCATTTGCTTTTAATTCACGTCTAGCTTCACCATTAGAAGCTAAAAATCCTGTTTTATTTCCGAGCGCTTCCACAATTCCAATTCCTTGTTCAAATTCGGATTTAGGCATTTGAAACATGGGCACCCCCTCAAAAACGGCAAGAAAATCATCCTCGCTTAACGTTTTTAAATCATCAAACGTTGATTTTCCAAAAAGTATGTTACTAGCTGCAATGGCAGCCCCTAATGCTTCTGCTCCATGAACACGAGTGGTTATATCTTCGGCCAAAGCCTTTTGCAAAACCCTTAAATGAGGTGCTTCTTGATGTTGTTTCTCAATTTCTTCAATATTCTCTCTCGAAAGCAACGTAAAAATACGAATATAAGTTGACGCATCTTCATCACTTGCATTCAACCAATATTGATAGAATTTATACGGCGATGTTTTTGATTTATCTAACCAAACATTCCCACCTTCTGTTTTTCCGAATTTTGTTCCATCCGCTTTTTTTATCAATGGTGTTGTTATGGCAAATGCATCTCCTCCATTTTTTCTACGAATCAATTCGGTACCCGTAACAATATTTCCCCATTGGTCAGAACCACCTAATTGAATAGAACAGTTTTTATTTTGATTCAGATAATAAAAATCAAATCCCTGAAGCAATTGATAAGAAAACTCAGTAAAAGACATACCTGTTTCCAAGCGATTTTTTACTGAATCTTTTGCCATCATGTAATTTACCGTGATATGCTTTCCAATGTCTCTTATAAAATCTAAGAATGAAATATTTTGAAACCAATCATAGTTATTCAATAATTCTGCAGCATTACTTTCATTGCCAAAATTCAAGAATTGTGCTAATTGAGATCGAACACCATCTATATTCTTTTGTAATGATTCTTTATCCAACAAATTACGCTCCTGCGATTTTCCAGATGGATCTCCTACCATTCCCGTTGCACCTCCAATAAGAGCAATTGGCTTATGGCCTGCGCGTTGAAAATGTACTAAGGTCATGATTTGAACTAAACTACCGATATGTAAGGAATCCGCTGTCGGATCAAAACCAATATATGCTGTTGCCATTCCTTTTTTTAGGTGCTCTTCTACGCCGGGAGTCATATCGTGAATCATCCCTCTCCACTGCATTTCTTCTATAAAATCCATGTAATTCAATTGTTTGTACAAAATTACTTTTTTCTAATGACTTAGCGAGTTAAAAAAGAAGATGCATTACGATTTTGATTCAACTACAGATTTGACTTTTCCTTCAGCGAATTGCGTTTCAATCCTATCTCCTGGTTGCAATTTTTCGTTGTTTTTAAGGACCTCACCATTTTTTAAGGTTATCGAAAATCCTCGTTTCAATACATGAATAGGGTCTAATATCGAGACATATTTTTCTGTTTCATCTAGCATTCGCTTTGAGGAAAGCAGAAGACCTGTAGTATTGAATTGCAATTTTTGAGTCAATTGATCAACTTGTAATATTGGAGACGATAACATAAGTTGCGCATGATGTTTTAATCGTATCTGATGATGGACTAACTCTGTTCGTCTTCTTGTTAGTTCTGTTGAAAAAATATACCGAATCGTTTTACCTTCATCATTCAATTCTTGTGTCACTTGAGCAAAATGATGTTTAACGGACTGTTTGAGAAGGTGTGTTGATGACGCTAATTGTTGATTAGAGTTAAAAAGGAAATCAAATGATTTGTGTACTATGAACTTTTGATAATCTCTGACTTCATGATCAAATTCACGAAAGGCTTGAACTAGGAATTCAGCTAATTTTGTAGGTGTTATTGCATTTCTGTAGGCTATCATCTCTGCCACATTCAAATTTGTTGAGTGCCCAATACCTGTTAAAATAGGAAGAGGAAAAGTTGCAATTGCCTTACATAAATCAAAATGATTATAACATGTCATTCCAACCTCTGCACCTCCTCCACGGACGATAACCACCAAATCAAAGTGATTTCTCACTTTTTTAATTTTTTCAAGGGTTTGAACTATTGAATCCACCGCTTGGTCACCTTGAACATAGGCCTGGAATAGGAAAGTAAAAAAGGAATACCCATTTTCATTATTTGTAATAACCTCCATGAAGTCTGACAAACCCTTACTAGAATCTGCAGAAATAACCGCTATTCTCTTTGGCAATAATGGAAAAGAAAGAGATTGATTTAAGTTTAAAATTCCTTCTAGTTGTAATTTTTTAAGTGTTTCCTCTCGTTGTTTTTGTACTTCGCCAAGTGAAAAAGAAGGGTCTATATCTACAATTTGTAAACTCAATCCATATAATTCCGTAAACGTAATTTTGACTTGCAGCAATAAATTGCTACCTTCCTTCAAAGGCTCTTTCACCACTTGAATGAATTGATGATTAATGCGTTCGAAATTTTGCTTCCAAATCGTACCGGTAATTTGAGCTACAATTTTATCATTCTCACGCTGCACTAATTCAGGAAATGCGTGCCCACTTGGGAATCGATTAAACTTATGTATTTCCGCTTTCACCCAATATAACTGAGCATAACGCTCTTCTATCGTTTTTCTAATAGATGAAACAACTTGTTTTAAAGAAAATATTTGACGGTCGGAAGACATGTTCTATAGAGCTGTGAAAATACAAATAAAACCAATCCGTTATCCCCGAATGAGGCAAAAAGAATATTGCACCCTCCTACAACCTAAGTAAAAGAAGGAAGTTAAAGCGTATGTTTTAGAAAATTAATGTAAATAGCAATTATTGTGTCCTATTTATAAAAAGGAGATATCATGAAGTAAACTATTACTCCTGTTATTGCTACATACAACCAAATTGGAAAAGCGAAACGAGTCCATTTTTTATGTTTATCAAATTTACCTTCCCAAGCAAATAAGTAGGTAAACAAAACCAATGGAATTACAGCTACACTAAGAAAAATATGGGATATTAATATAAAATAATAAAGCACTTTTAAATCTCCTTCATATTTTGTAGAGTCTGACGTCATGTGATAGGCCACATAGCAAAGTAGAAACAATAGCGATAATGACAAACAAGCTTGAATAAGTTTTTGGTGTAATGCCCTGTTTTTATTTTTTATTGCCCACAATGCACCAATTAAAAGAATCGCTGTCAAGCCATTAATGCCCGCATAAAATGGAGGGAGAAATGAAAAATCAACTCCATCAATTTTTATCCCAAAAAGCGCTGCAACGGCAATGGGAATTACAATAGAAACGGTAATAATTAGTTTTCTAAACGTAGCAATTTGTGCTTCACTTTTTAATGTTGTACTCATCATTTAATAATTTTAAGACCTCAATTTTCATTCTTTTATATTCGCCCATATCTGGCTTGCCATCAACATCCGTTACACGATAAACCCCACGTACTCGACCTTCTTTATCTACTAATGTAAAAGAACCCGAATGGGCATATCCTCCTTCTGCTTCATCGTCTTTGCCTGCAAAAGTCAAAAAATTTTCAATTCCAAGTTTGTGCGTTTCAGCCTCATCCCCTGTTAAAAACGACCAGTTTTTTGCTAGGATTCCCGTTTTCTTCTTGTATCCTTTTAAAACACTAGGAGTATCATGTTTAGGGTTAATTGTAAATGATAGAAATTGGATATGCTCTTGGTAATTTGTTAACTCTCTGTTCAAGTTTTTCAATTGGGAATTCATCACAGGACAAATGGTTGGACAAGTAGCAAAGAAAAACTCAGCAATCCAAATCTTGTTCTTAAAATCAGTATTTGTTTTCCAAACTGAATCTTCGTTTAAAAACTTAAATTCTGGAATGGTATGATATACCGTATCCACTGATTTTTCACCATTTATCGTTTTATATTCTAAATCATATTCCCCAAGAATAGGCAAAGCACTTTTAATTACCTTTTCTTGTTCACATGAAATAAGAAAAAAAATGGATAGTATAAAGAATATAAATCGCATAATTTAAAAACAGCAATACATTATTTTTGTTCGGCAGTACCTTTGTCGTATTGTTTTTGTAGAAGGGCCAAATGCTCTTTCATTCTCCGAATCATCCCTTCTTGATTTCCGCTCAATGCCATTCGCAAATGATTTTTCTTATCAAGCAATAAAATAATCTCTTGGAAATACTCACCTCCAAAATACTTTGGACCTTTCTCTAGTAGCGATTTACTGTTACTTTTGAAATTGTATAAACCCTTAACATCACCACTAGCCAAAATCCACAAAGATGAATCATAACCTTCTACGCGTTCTTTAAGTAAAGCATGAGCAAATTTTAAATCTTTCACACCATTCCCCTTTCCATCAGTAACAAATGAAATTAATCGAACTTGTTTCAATTTTTTTGATTTGTTCTTTCTAATATGTTGATAGATTATTTGATCAAGATGCCAAAAGGATATGGAGCAAGTATCTGGGCAGGATTCCTGAATAGTTGTTACTAAAACTATGGAGTTCTCGAATTCTTTATAGTTTCTTTTTTTACCAGAAACGTCTAAAAAAGAATATGGGACCGCAGCCCCATAATCATCTAATTCTTTAAAATTATGCTCACAACCTCTCGTTCCAATAAAAACCAACAAAAGAGCTGGTCCAAATACTAATAGTGTTGCAAGTATCGCCCTGACATTTATTCCAGAGACTGATTTTTTCATCTTAATTAAAATGCATTTTGTTGAAGAGCCTCATTAACTGCCAATGCCTCCCAAAGTGCAATAAAAATCAAATATAATATAAATAAGAAATATGGAATTAATATTACATTTCTCAATGTTTTTTTCTCATCTCCTAAATGCATAAATACCATAACAATATAACCAGCCTTCACTATGGTCATTACAATAAAAGACCATTTTACCATAGGCCAAATATCAGAACCTTGTTTGATGAATGCTCCTAATGCAACCTCTACCGCAGTAATTGCTGTAAGCAAAGCAGTTACAAACCAGATTTTTTTACGAATTTTTTTTCCATGCGCTTCATCATGATGCGTATGCAATGAATATTCTATAACGTCGTCTCTTTCCATTATATTTCTTTTTAATCGTTAATCAATTATACTAAATAGAAGAATGTAAATACAAACACCCAAACTAAATCTACGAAATGCCAATATAAACCTGTTTTCTCAACCATTTCATAATGACCTCTTTTGTGATATGTCCCAAGAACAACACCGATCATAATGATAATATTAATAATTACACCAGAAAATACGTGGAATCCGTGGAAACCAGTGATAAAGAAGAAGAATTGTCCATATTGTTGAGGGCCGTATTCATTTTGTTGAAGGTTTGCTCCATATATCACTTTGTTCGGCGTTCCACTGTACAACGATGCGTAATACATTTCTTCCGCTTTTTTACCTTCTATTTTAGTTCCTACTTTATTCGACTTACCATTCTTTTTAATGATCAACTCCATGTGCTCATCAGCACTTTTATTAATTTTAGCAACTGAACCATCGTGTAGTTTTATCATACCATCTTTCAGGTTGCCGACTTCTGCTGCATGTTGAAATTCATGCATTAAGTCTTCTGTCACAACATCTCCTTTTTTATGGTGGTGCCCAGGAGTTACAACAGTAAAGTTTTGGATTTCACCAAAATGACCTTTAACAATAGCTTGAGAGCCATCGGCCAATTCAATTTTACCAAATTCAGATCCATGAATAAAATGGTACCATTCCCATGCTTGGGAACCTACAAAGAAAAAACCTCCGATAATTGTAGCAATCATCCATTTTACTACCCCTTTTTTGTCCATTCTATGACCAGCTTCAACACCAAGTACCATAGTAACTGAGGAAACGATTAATATAAATGTCATCAAGGCTACGTACAACAGTGGATATCCATGCCCCAAAAATGGCAAAGAATTGAAGGTTTCCTCACCAATAGGCCAAGCCTCTTGTGCATCATGCCTAGTGAAACCATAAGCAATTAATAATCCTCCAAATGTCAACGCATCTGACACAAGGAAAAACCACATCATTAATTTACCATAACTTGTTTGGAAAGGAGATTCTTTCCCTCCCCAAAGTGTAGAAGCATCTACATGCGCTGAATGACCTGCCATACTAGATAGAATTTTTTTGCAAGTTTAGTGAATAAAAAGCAAAAATAACAACAAATACCCCCAAAGAATACCTAAAAAATGCCAGAAAATTGCTCCAAGCCTTAAACTTAATACGTCTCCATTGTCATATACTCCTGAAAAAGAGCGAATTGTGAGTCTAATTAAATAAAATACAGTCACCAAAATATGTAGCAAATGAACAAAAGTTAATATGTACAAGTAGGATGACGCAGCATCTGCTGTTTCCAGCGCTTTAATTTGAAGGTATTTCGATAATTTTTTACCTTCGAAATACATATTTCTATTCTTATACTCTAATTCCTTTCCTTTGTAAAACAATTGGAAATCAGCTCCGAATTTTCCGCGAACAAAAAAATCAACCCGTTTATCTATGATGTTTTGAGCTAATTGGGATAACCGCAATTGATCGACATATTTTAATTCTGTTGAATCTGAAAAGACTAATTTTTCATTCAACACTGTAACTGGCTTTTCAGTATAAATCAACTCAAATAAAGGGCTCGGTTTTGTTTTAATTAATTTTGAAGGAGTGACACCAATAAATTGTTTCATGAATCCTACCATCAAGTTATAATCACTTTCACTCATGACCTTTCCTTGATAGAAATAATTATTTCCGTCAACCTCTAATATTTCCCCCTTGTATTTAATTTGATAATAATCACCATATCTTCCATCAACAACCATAATATGATTATTTGCCGCATGGATTCCGTTATCGATTAACGCTCCATATCCTTTAAATTGAAAATACATGAAAGCTAATCCTGAAATAAGCGTGGCTGAAATAAACAAACGGATTCCTGTCTTATTTTTATTCAACCCTTTGCGAATAGCAATTTCAAGAAAAATACTGCTTAAAAAGATAACTATAGTACTAATCCAAAAATAAGTTGGTAATGGGTATTTCAACCAAAAAGAATCTCCCATGGAGACAATGTAAGCGGAGGTAAATCCTGCAAAAAGCATTACTACGCTAAAAATACCAACATAAACAAGATTCTTTTTCATTTTCACCCGAACCTCAGGGTCTAACTCTTTACTGTAATCTGGTCTCATAACTTATATTATTTTGGTAAAATAGGCTCTAACCTATCAAAAACATAAACGAATTGTATTATTGGTAAATAAACAAACGAAGCAAACATAAGTTTACGCGCATCTTTATCATCACAGGAAAGAAACAACTTATAGGAATATAAGAAGAACAAAATTCCAATTACTGAAGCTAGAACAAGGGTTACCGTTCCACACCACCCCATTAACCATGGTATTAGACTAAATGGAATCAACGCTAAGGAATATACCATGATTTGAAACGCTGAATTTTTTGTCTTGCCCGTCTTAGAAGGCAAAAGATAAAAACCAGCTCGTTGGTAATCTTCATGTAAAATCCAAGCAATAGCCCAAAAATGAGGAAATTGCCATGTAAACTGAACAAAAAACAAAACACCAGGTAAAAGCCCAAATTGATTTGTAGCCGCAATCGCTCCTAAAAAAGGAGGTATGGCACCCGGAAAAGCACCAATCAACACTGCCCATGGAGTAACCTGCTTCATTGGCGTGTAAATAAAAACGTAAGACACAAAAGCAAACAACCCTAATGCAGCCGAATATAAATTGATCATGTACAAGAGCAATGTCCCTAACACCAAGCTCACAATTACAACTGTATAAGCCTCTGAATTAGACATCCACCCTTGAGGAAGTGGTCTCCGATTGGTACGATTCATTAATTTATCCAAATGCTGTTCCCAAATTTGATTAGCACCGTTGGACGCACCTGTGACAAAAATCCCACCAAAAGTCAATAATATCAATTCGATCACATCCTTACCACCGGCAAATAAATAACCTGCAATAGCAGACAAGATAACTAATGAGGACAACCTGAATTTAGTAAAAATCAGGTATGTTTTAAATTTATTGGGTGGTATTACTTTATTTTCTTCCATTTCTTTCTGTTACAAATTTAATCATTCTTGGGTCGAACAAATAAAAATGTAAAGAAATGATTGAAATAAAATTGAAATTAATAATTAAGTAAGTCACTCAATTTTTCCATTACCTTATCGGTATTCGTTAATAATGCCGCTTCCAAGGTTGAGTTTAAAGGTATTGCCGGTGTATCAACAGATCCAACTACCATGACAGGCGCATCTAAATATTGAAAATTATCTCGTTGAATTCGACCAGCTATTCCCAATGTAAAAGTAGCTTCAATTGATTCCTCTGTCACCAACAATACTTTGTTATGTTTCCTTACTGTTGCATTTATCAACTCCATATCCAGTGGATTTAATGTGCGTAGGTCAATGATTTCAACTTGATCTTTAAACATTTCAGAAGCCGAAATTGACCAATACACTCCCCTACCATAGGTGATGATGCAACAACTTTTTCCTTGTTTAATCATATCGTCATTCGCCTCCTGAACAACCCTTCCTTTTCCGAGTGGAATTATGTAATCTTCATCTGGCTCAATAGACATAGCGCCTTCCGTTCCTGGCACTTTTGACCAATACAATCCTTTATGTTCCAACATGACCACAGGATTCGGATCATAAAACGCAGCTTTAATCAATCCTTTTAAATCTGCACCCGTTGACGGATAAACCACCTTGATGCCACGAATATTTGTCAATACGGATTCCACACTTGAAGAATGGTAGGGTCCACCTGAACCATATGCACCTATTGGAACTCGAATAAGGCAACTTACGGGCCATTTACCATTCGATAAATAGTATGATCGTGAAACCTCAGTAAATAATTGGTTCAAGCCGGGCCAAATATAATCTGCAAACTGTACCTCAACAATTGGCTTTAAACCAACTGCAGACATTCCAACCGTTGATCCAATAATAAACGCTTCCTGAATGGGTGTATTAAATACACGATTCTCACCAAACGTCTGAGCCAGAGTGGCTGCCTCCCTAAAAACACCTCCTAAACGACCACCAACATCTTGCCCATACAATAATGACTCTGGATGTTTTTGCATTAATTCTCTAACTGCGAATAAAGCAGAATCCACCATGACCGTTTTCTTCTTACCGGCAGGTTCACGCTCTCCTTTTTCCTCTGTAATTTCTGTTGGTGCAAAAATAAAATCCGTTACACTCGATGGGTCTGGATCTTCTGCTGTGATTGCTTTATTATATTCGTCATCAATGAATTTTCTTACGTCGGCTTCAATAAGAATAAAATCAGCTTCACCTACCCCATTATTTCTTAATAGCTCCTTCATTTTTGGATAAGGATCTCTAGTCGCCGCTTCATCCAAATCATCACGATACCATTCCTTGCGAACACCTGATGTATGATGGCCAAGCAAAGGAACTTTCGCATGTAAAACAAACGGTCTTCTTTCTTTTCGAATCAATTGGAAAATTTCATTTACCGTATTAAATGATTCTTCAAAATTACTTCCATCAATTGACCGAACCTCTATACCCTTGAAAGCCGAAGCGTATTCAGCCATGTTCTGAGATCGTGTTTCTTTAGAATTTGCGGATATATCCCAATCATTATCTTGGACTAAAAACAAAATGGGAAACTGCTTTAAAGATGCCATTTGCAATGCCTCAGAAACTTCTCCTTCTGTACATGAGGCGTCACCAAGAGAACATACAACTATTGGGTTTTCTCCGTTATAATCAGGTGAAAGCCCTTGTTTCTCCTTGAATTGAATTCCCATAGCAATTCCCGTTGTTGGAATAGCCTGCATACCTGTAGCTGAGGATTGATGAATTATTTTTGGTACATCCTCCCGATTTAAAGATGGATGAGAATAATATGTTCTACCTCCAGAAAACGGATCATTTTTTTTAGCAAAAACCTGCAGCATTAATTCATAAGGCGACAACCCAATACCTAATAATATACTATCATCTCTGTAATAGGGTGAAACCCAATCTTGGGGTTTTAGCTGAATTGCCATTGCAATTTGTATGGCTTCATGACCCCGAGAAGTTGCATGAACATATTTTGCAGTAACCTCTTTATTAGCTTCATATTTTTCAGCCATTGTTTTGGCCGTGCACATTAATTTAAACGCACGAATCAAAAGGTCTTTAGAAAGCAATTCACTTTCTTGTTCTGCAATAATAGTTGCCATTATTTAAATTTTGGTGCGCAAAGATACTAACTAAGTAGAACGTAGAAAAAAATCAATATATCATTTCAATAGTGACTTCCATATTCTGAGTAAGTTTGAAGGAACAATCCTCAAAAACAGGAGCTGAAAGAAATGGACGAAAATCTTTTGAAAAAGCGAATGCTTCTGTAGGAACACCGATTAAATTGGTATTACAAACTTTATCATCATTTTCATCATGGAAAGTAGCAATCGCGTACTCTCCAGCTTTCAAATTCTTAAATTCTAACACCACTTCTTTACCTTCTGGTTTAATTCGAATCATTTGTAGTGTTTTCCCCACTTCTGGAAAAAGTTTAGCATCATTGTACAAAGCCACTTCCACTTGACCGTTTGTATTCTCAATCCCATAGACTTTAACGGTCAATGTATATTGTGCACTGTATGAAAAAGCAACTAGCAGAATTCCGATAAATAAGAAAATTGATTTATTTTTCATGGTTTGTTTTTTTGAATGTTGTATTTAAGAGTGTGTCCCAAATCAAAAATGTAGAAGCATAATTACCGTTTAATTTAGAATGGTGGATATCATGATGCTCGGTTTTGCTTAACCCTGGAAAAAGACTTATTCCGGGAAGTTTCAAGTCTGAATGAATATGGATTTCATGAAGATTACGTAATAATCCGAAGATCCAAAACGCATATAAATTTATCTTCATAAAAACCAATATGAGCGCAAAACCTAAAGCAACACCTATCGTCCCCAACATCCATTCCAAAGGATGGGCATATAAGTATTCTAGTGGAAATGGTTTCGTTGCTCTATGATGAATAGAATGGATATGCTTCAACAAGAATTTATTTTTATGAAGGTACCTGTGGTAAAAATAGAAGAACATATCGTCTACCAAGAAAGCAACTAGTACTTGTCCAGCCACAATGTACCAAACGAAAGAACTTGTATCTATAAAATCAAATAGAAAATAAGCACCAAATCCTGAAAATGCCAGTAAAGTAAAAAAATTAAAAAAAAATAAAGGCATTCTACTTTTAAACAAGCCAGTTTTATATTCTTGTTTTTGAATTCTGTAAGACTTAAATAGTGAAGTATTTAACACCACATAACTGTATATGAAACCAAACAAGTTGGAAAAAACTAACAGCAAAACTGTTCCAATTGCTACTTTCTCCGCTGTCATGATCTTAAAGCAAACAAATTAAACATTGCCGTTCCTTCTAACCCCGATTCACTCTCCGTGTGAATTCGACTGAACCCTTTTTCGTTCAATAGATTCTTCACTTGGTTTACTCTTCCGTTCGTATCATGTACCTCGATTACGAGTGATTGAATTTTGGACCAATCAGCTTCTCCAATCCCTTGCAAAGCACTCCATTCAGCTCCTTCGCAATCAATCTTCAATAAATCAATTCGGTCAATTTTTTCATCTGCAATAAAACTAGATAAGGTACGAAGTGAACAACTTACTTTTTTTCTCCCCTTAACTAATTGTTTTGCAATTATACCTGAAAAAATGGTAGGTATCCATTTCATCCATTTCATATTTTCAGGTGGGTTTTTCATCGTTCCTTTAACCGCCCGTTGAAATGCTGTAGGATCAACATCCCATTGCTCCGGATGAAGTGTGGAAAGGGCAGGAGTATTTGGAAAATAAGTAAATTCAGCTTGGGAATTCTCATTAGAAATTCCATACCTACACACTTTTATTTGATCACCACCGATTAATTCTGAGTTTTTCTCCAAGGCATCGGCAATTTCGGGAATCGGTTCAAAACAATAAACACGAACATTTTTTCCTTTTTGTGCAGCACGAACACCAAACACACCAATATTAGCGCCAACATCCAAAACAACATCTCCATCTTTTATTTGAATACCATTGGTAAGATACCCTTCTACATGATGGTCAAGCATTTTAGCCTCTGCTGCTCGCAATGCAAATACAGGTGTTCCATCTACTAATTTTATTTTTCTCATAAATTTATTCCCTTAAAATTAAATAAAATGAATAACCCTTGACATGATATTGAATCATTCATCATTTTATTTTTCAACATACTATTTGTTTTCTTTGGAGAGCAAATATGTCACCGCTTTTTCTGCGTTTATAAATCCACCTGAAATAGAAACATCTTTCATTAAACCTGAAGATTTATCCTTTTGACGACCTGGAATCACAATTTTCTTTGTGGTAGTAGAAACCGTTTTCATGAGCACATCCCGCACTTGTTCTGCAGATAATTCTGGAAAATATCCCCGAATAATGGCTGCAACACCTGCGGCTACCGGTGAAGCCATGCTTGTTCCTGATGCGTCTTCATATTTCCCATCTGGCACTGTTGAATAAATATCTACTCCAGGCGCAAATAAATCTACTGTTTTTGAACCATAATTGGAAAAATCAGCAATTAATTTAGTACTCTTTTTGGAAACACTACTTGCCCCAACCTCAAGCCAATTTGACGCAATTGTTCCATCGTTTAGAATACGTGTTGGGTATGAATCCTCTACATTTTTATCCTTAGCATCATTACCTGCTGCATGAACAAATAGCACATCTTTACTTTTCGCATAAAGAATCGCCTCATCTAAAATCTCTTTGGAAGGAGTGTAATACTTGCCAAATGACATATTAATAATTTTGGCGCCATTATCAACAGCATAATAAATGGCATTAGCAATATCTTTATCGCGCTCATCCCCATTTGGAACAGCACGTAACACCATGATTTTAGCATGTTTAGCAATGCCATCAATACCTTGATTATTTCCATTAGTAGCAGCAATTATTCCAGAAACATGTGTACCATGCATTGCGTCAGGACCCTCATATCTATTACACCCATAATTTCTTTCTGTTAGTGAATTAACATCATCACCGACAATTACTTGCCTCAAACTATCCGCATTCATTGTATTACTTCGAATCAATCCACCTATTTGACTTTCGCCTCCAGCAACTTGATCTTCAATCAAACTGGGAGAAACAAAAAGAAATGCTCGCTTCAAGTTCTTTTGGATTTTCAATTCAATCTCATCAGAAGTAACATATTTTTTATTGGTTACTTTTGTAAATTCTCCTTGTTGTTTTTTAACATTAGCGATGTATTTGGATGCATATTCAACCCCTTTATATTGGGCTAATAGCTGTCCTTGTTCCTTATTGTAGTCGTTTTTAATTTTTAAATATTTCTCATATCGTCCTCTATCGCTTTCCTCGATTGAGGAAGCATCCTTTCCTTGAAAATACTTAGACTCTTTTTGATACATTCGAGCAATTTCCATTGCCTCATTATTAATATCAAGCTCTTTTCCTCCTAGAAATGACCAACCGTGAATATCGTCGATATATCCATTTTTATCATCATCAATTCCATTAGCTGGGATTTCATCTGAATTTATCCAAATAACATCTTTCAAATCTGGATGATCGGTTTCAACACCGCTGTCAATGACTGCAACAATTACTTCTTTGGGTTTTTTATTTTGAAGTAACTTATATGCTTCGGTTGCTCCAACTCCAAATACTTTATCCTTTTCAGGATGCTTGAGATACCAATTTAACGGAGCTTTTTGAGAAAATGCAGAACCAACTAGTAGAATAGTAGAAATAAATAAAAAAAGTTTTTTCATGGATTTAAATTAAACCCCTAAAATAGCAATTTACCCTTTAAAATTCAAGGTTCTAAAAAACTATTTTTTCTTTTTCTTCTTTTTTGTATCTGTTGATTTGCTAACGATACTGTACTTCAAATACAATTCAATTGCACCAATACTATTTGTTGCTGTATTCAACTTTGAAACATTGGCATCAAATGATAGACCTGCCATAAAACCATCTATATTAACCCCAAATGAAGCGATGATAGCATCATTCCAACGGTAATAGAAACCATATTGAATACTCTTTGATTTACGCAATGTAGTTACTCGCGCCCCTTCATCTAACAAAGTTTCAGCAGACGTCCCTAAAACCAACGATTTGTTAGGGCCATTCATATAATATATAATCTGTGGACGAATTTTATACTGATTGCGTCTAGTTGTGAATTCAGCTCCAGCATGAAGAGTCATTAATTGATATAATTTATCTCCTCCAAATGAAAAATCTACTTTTGGCCTAGTTAAATGCTTAGCTGAAAATCCAGCAAAATATTTCGATTTATCATTTCTTTCCAATTGATAAAAAACACCTGTACCTATATCCAATGCCGCATAAGATTTATTTAGATTTTCACCAGAAACGGTAGAGGAATTATAACCGCCACCATTCCATTGTGATTCCCAAGTTTGTGAAGAAGGATTGAATCCTTGAGTGTAAAACCCTGGTGAAATTCCGATTGACAATTTATTTTGATAATCTAATTGCATCGTGTAATTGACTGGTACAGCAAAAGAGTTGGTCATGAAACGAGCATCTCCCGTTTGATCGTTATAAAAATTCAAACCAACTCCAAAATAATTATCTCTTCCTGTTTGGTCTGGAATTTTCATCTCTGCTGCCAATGAATTCGTTCTCATCGGACTACCGTTTACTGTAAAATATTGCAACCTGAAATTGGTGTAAACAGAATAATTGGACCCATCAGTAGCTACAGCAGCAGGATTTACTAAAGCATTGGATAGATACCAATTACTAGAATGGATTTCTTGTTGCGCCCAAAAAGACACAGTGCAAAGTAGAAAAATCTGAAGTATTATGTTATTTCTCATTCCTTATCTAAATAATGTTACATTACCGTTTATAGAGCTAGATCTTCCGTTTATTAATCGATAATCTAAGGTATAAACAAACGTTGCCGGATTCTCTGGCTTGCCTTTATAAGTACCATCCCACCCTTCTTTGGGGTCAGATGTTCTAAATATCAATTGACCATAATGGTTATATATTCTAAAGTCCATTTCAGCAATCGCTCCACCTTCTACAAATCCATCTGTAAAATTATTATTAGCATCCACATTGGTTAATACCTTTAAAAAATCATTGGAACCATCTCCGTTTGGTGAAAAGGAATTAGGAATGCTTACAACTTCATTGAAATTGACTTGTACCAACACCGTATCTGTTGCCGTACATCCTCCAGCATTGGTATAACTAACCACATAATAGGTATCATAAAATGGAGTAACTGTCAAAGAATCACCATTTGTTACAGTGATCGCATCTCCAATAACACCACTTGGATACCAAGTCATAACACCACCAGCAGGAGTTCCTTCTGCCCACAAATAGGCTTCTTGAAACATATTAATTGTAGTATCACCAATAACCAGATAATTACCATTTACCGTATCAGATATCGTTGCTCCGACTACTGGCAAATCAGAAACTGTAATAGTTTGACTAGTTGAATTTGAACCAAATGTATTGGTAACTGTTAAAGAAATAGTTATACTTCCAGCAGTTGGAAAACAAACGGGCCCAGGATTTTGACCTGAATAAGAACTTGGTGTAGCTCCCGTAAATGTCCAAGACCAACTTAAAGCGTTATCAGAGGAAGTATTGGTAATGTCTATGCATTCACCCACACAAACTGCATTGTCCGACACGACAAAACCAGCCACAGGTAACTGTTGAGCAAAAATAAGCTGAGTGGTAAAAAATAGAGTTAACCCTAAAAAGTATTTCATTTTAAACGATTTTTTCGGTTTTAGTTTTACGAAAGTAATGAAAAAAGTTTCAACATCATAAAAAATCTTAACAACTTGAAAGTAAGATTCGAACATCATTCATTTCAGACACATCATGAACACGAATAATATTAGCTCCTTTCGATGCTAAAATCGTTTGCAATGCAATGGTTCCGTGCAGAGATTCTTCGGGCGACAAGCCTAACGTTTTGTATATCATCGACTTCCTTGAAACACCAACTAGGATAGGCCGATTAAAAATCTTAAGCATTTCAAATTTTCGGATAATCTCGAAATTCTGCTCAATTGATTTAGCAAAACCAAAACCAGGGTCAATAATTAAATCATTTAAGCCAATTGATTTACAATAAGCTATTTTTTGAGAAAAAAAATGGGTTACATCCAGCATATAACTATCTGTATCGAAGGGCAATACCGAACGAACAAATCCAGGAGAATGAGTTAGTATGTAGGGTGTTTTATTTTTGGCTGCGACGTGCAAAATGGTTTCATCCAATTCTCCTGCCGTCACATCATTTATAATATCAATTCCATGATCAATACCGATTTGCGCCACTTCACCATGTACTGTGTCCAGTGACAAAATAAGATTTGGGAAGTTCTTTTTAATAGATTGTACAGCCGGTAAAACACGCTCTTTTTCTTCCTTAACTGTAGGCAACACAGAACCTGGTCGTGTGGATGCACCTCCGATATCAACCATATCAACACCTCCTTTCAACATTTCTTCAACACGGATCAAAATAGACTTTTCATCAATCACCCTGCTATTTTCATAGAAAGAATCAGGTGTACAATTAATAATTCCCATTATCTTTGGACGTGATAAATCGTAAAGTTCACCTTTAATATTTATTGAATAAGTGGTAGATTGTATTTCTGGTTGCATGGAAAGTAAAATGAATAAAACAAAAATTGAGTATACAAATGTAATGAATGTTTGTAGAGATATCTTCGCAAAAAAATCGATTGACTATGGAACGTCATGGAGGATTTTGCGCCCAAGTTCATTAACGGATCAAATTTTCATTAAAGCTCAACGCATTCGAACTCTACAGGAAACTGGAGAAAATAAAGTGGGAGAAAGTTACGAAGATGCATTTACAGCAATTGTCAACTACTGTATAATGGCGGTTATACAAGTTAGATTAGGTGCTGAAATAAAGGATGATTTATCTGCTTCTGAAGCCCTGGAATGGTATGATAAAATTGCCAAAGAAGCATTTGAACTTATGGAAAACAAAAACCATGACTATGGGGAGGCTTGGAGAGATATGCGTGTCAGCTCCTTAACGGATTTAATTTTAACCAAAGTATTACGCATCAAGCAAATTGAGGATAATCAAGGAAAAACAATCGTCAGTGAAGGTATCGAAGGAAACTATTTCGACATGTTGAATTATTCTGTTTTTGCTCTTATCCACTTAGGGTAATTTGTTAATGAACTGTTAAGCAATCTCAATAAATAATTTTTGCTTGTATTTTCGTGTAAATCAAATTTTGAATTATGGCACTTATGAAACGTTATTTACCTTGGATATTTAGGATAGTTTTATCTATATTATTTTTGTTGTCAGCGGCCGCAAAATTATACCCCTCACCTACCTTTGGTATTACCATGTTTGAAATCAAACAGTTGCTTCCATTAGGATTTGATGCTTGTTTTGCTCCTTATTTTTCTCGATTTATTATTGGTGCAGAAATTTCATTGGGATTAGCTCTACTACAACCTCACTTTTTAAAATCAATTGTAATTCCGATTAGCACATTATTACTTGCTATTTTTGTTGGTCACCTAACTTACGAAGTCATTTCAACAGGAAATGAAGGAAATTGTGGCTGTTTTGGCGCTTTAATTCCTATGACGCCGGTTGAAGCTATTATCAAAAATCTCTTGGCGATTGGCATGCTCGTGTTTTTGTATTTTACGACTTCTGACAAAGAAAAAGGAACAAACAACTTTTTCATTTTGGCCACATTATTCCTTGGCTCTACCCTTTTTATGTTTGGATTAACACCTATAGAAAAATGTGAAACTCAAAAAACAGTTGCCTCACAACCTGTTATAATCGAAGCAGAAAACCCTGAAGAATCAACCACAAATGTTGGATTATCGCCTGAAAATGGAACATTAAATCCATCAGACACCCTTCCTAAAACAAAAGTTAACCCAGGACCTAAAAAAGTAACTTCTGCTTTTAGTCAACTCGTTCCTGGTATTGATGAAGGAAAGAAAATTTTATGCTTTTTTGCTCCAGGTTGTGATCATTGTCAAGCAGCAGCAAAGTCGCTAGCACAATTAAGTAAAACTATTCCCGATTTCCCTAAAATTCATATCATTTTCATGGATGAGGAAACAGAAAAAATACCCGAATTTTTTAAAATTGCAGGAAAATCATTTAATCACCAAATTTTGGGAATTGCTAAATTCTATAACACGCTTGGCTCTTCTAAGGATACTCCGGGGGTGGCATTAATGTGGAATGGTAACATTATCAAGTTCTATGATGGCACCAATTCAAATCAATACGAAGCAGCAAAAATAAAAGCAGAACTTGCTAAAATGAAGTGATTTAACTTGGGCTTTTTTAATCATCCATATAGATTTTTAGAAAATAGTACCTTTGATAAAAATTTCATTTACATGAGACTCTCTTTATTTCTGATTTTCATACCAACTCTTATTATGGCACAAACAATTCAGCCAACAGCTTTTAAGCAGCCAAAAAAACTAACTGCTCATAATCACACGCGGATTGATGATTATTATTGGATGAATGAGCGCGATACCAAACCGGTCCTTGATCATCTGGCACTTGAAAATAAATTTGCCCAAGATTATTTCGCTCCGTTAAATGGATTAGTTGATGGGTTAATGAAAGAATTCAATGAAAGAATCAATCCAAATGAAATTTCAGCTCCCTTTATATTAAATGGCAAAACATATCAAGTAAAGAACATTGAAGGAAAGGATTATCAGCAAATTCTATCCATTGAAAATGAAAAAACTACTTTGTTCTTTGATGAAAACGAACGAGCTAAAGGAAAATCATTTTATGAATTAAGTGATTGGTCTCCGTCCCCAAATAATGAACTATTAGCATTGAGTGAGGATTTTATTGGAAGAAGAAAATATACCATTTCTTTTCGGTCCAATAAAACAAATAAATTTTTAAAGGATCAAATTAAAGATGCTAGTGGTGGAGTCGTTTGGGCGAATGATAATAAAACTGTTTTCTATGTACGAAAAGACCCGCAAACACTCAGAGAATTTCAAATTTTCCGTCACGTTTTAGGCAGTGACGCTAAAAATGATGTTCTTGTTTACGAAGAAAAGGATGATAAATTTAGTATTGGTATTGGAAAAACAATTACCGACAAGTTTTTGGTGATTTATGCGTATAGTTCTACAACCTCCGAAATGCAATTAATTGATGCCAATAACCCGACTGAAAACCCTATTGTATTTCTGAAAAGAGAACCTGGACATTTATATGAAATTGCTCATCATGAAAACGGTTTTTATGTGCTTTCAAATAAAAATGCAAGCAATAAAAAAATCCTTTTCACCAATTCAATACCAGTAAATATTGAAAGTTGTTTGGAAGTTCAGAAGCATAATGAAAGTACTTTATTAGAAGGAATTGCCATTTTTAAGAATTACCTTTTGATTGAAGAACGGACAAATGGATTATTGAAAATTAAATTAGTAAACCTTACAACAAAAAAGGAAAGTTACATTTCCATGGAAGAGGAAACGTATTATTTAGGACTAGGTCTTAATGATGATTACGATGCTGATGAAATTTTCTATTCATACAATTCGATGACAACTCCTTCCACCGTTATCAAATACAACATGAATACTGGGAATAAAACGATTTGGCACCGAAAAGAATTATTAGACAAAACTTTTCGACCTGAGGATTATACTTCTCAACGAGTTTGGGCAATTGCCAACGATGGCACAAAAATTCCGGTTAGCATAGTTTATAAAAAAGGAATCGACCTTGCTTCAGCTCCCTGCCTGCTATATGGATATGGATCATATGGTTACACCATTCCGGATGTTTTTAGTGCTACACGTCTTAGTTTATTAAACAGAGGATTTGTTTTTGCATCTGCACACATTAGAGGAAGTAAATACATGGGTGAAGCCTGGTATGAAAACGGTAAGTTTTTAAAGAAGGTTAATACGTTTACTGATTTTATTAATGCTGCAGAATTTTTGGGTAACATGGGATACTGCGATAAGACTAAAATTTTTGCTCAAGGTGGAAGTGCTGGTGGATTGCTTATGGGTGCAGTAACCAATATGGCTCCCTATTTGTGGAAAGGTATAATCTCCCAGGTGCCTTTTGTGGATGTAGTCACTACCATGTCTGATGAATCAATTCCGTTAACTACCGGTGAATATGAAGAATGGGGTAATCCTGCTGATGTGGAATATTACCAGTATTTGCTGAAATATTCGCCCTACGACAACATTCATCGCATGAATTATCCTGCTATGTATATCACAACAGGTTACCATGATTCTCAAGTGCAATATTGGGAACCAATGAAATACGTTGCAAAACTGAGAGAACTACGAACAAACAATGCTCCTTTAATTTTTGATTGCAATATGGACGCAGGACATGGAGGTGGATCAGGAAGAACGAATGAACGATTAGAAGTTGCCAAAGTTTATGCATTTATCCTTGGACTGGAAGGTATTACTAAGTAGTTGTTTCCTAACGTGTTGGTCGTTTTGTCAAACCAATATCGATAGCACGAATAAAATCGAAGACTTCAAGCGCAATCTGGTTGTTTATAGTGACTTAGGATTCAATTCAGCCCCATTTTCAATCAGTTATCCTTTTTCAAAGGAAATTGCTACGTTGAATTACAAAAACAATTTCAAAACTTTTTTAGGTCTTGGCGTAGCATATCGTTGGTTTTCTTTGCGTGTTGGATTCCCTATTTTATCAAGCTTTCGTCCAACCAACAAATATGGTTCAACCAAACAATTTAATTTTGGGTTTGACTTTTCTATTTTAAAAACCTATTACGATCTTGAATTTAAATATTTGGAAGGATATTCCCTCCAAAAGGCTAATCGCTGGGATTCTAACATGTCTCCAAACGACATTCAACCCTACCTTGTTTCATTTAATTTGGCACTAAACGGCTGGTATTTTCACGATAAAAACTTTAAAATGAATGCCTTGCTCGGAAAGCGTGCACATTATACTCGAGAAGTACATACTTGGTATATTAAAAGCACCATCAATTTTTTTGGTCTTGATAATGGAAGCAATCCCTTAATTCCTGTTCAACTGCAAGATGGTAACAATTCAAAAACCCAACTAAATAATGTCAAATCATTTGATTTTGGATTAATACCGGGATATGCTTATGTAAATCGAATAAACAATTGGCAATTTGCAGGATGGCTTGGTTTTGGACCGGTAATTCAATCAAAAACATACTCATATTCCTCTAACACACGAGCGTTTTTAGGATTGGCTCCAAGGTATGATGTTCGGCTCATTTTTGGTCATTCAAAACCAACCTATTTTATCTTTCTAGTGACTGATTTCGATAACAAATCGATTCGATTTTCTGAATTACTATTTCGACAGTATTTTTATGGCGTAAAACTGGTGGGAGGATATAGATTTCCTTCTAAAGTTAAAATGAAAAAGGAATCTTTTTGGAAAAGATTCAAATTATAGCGGTTCAATCCAATTTTTTAAACTTAATTTCGTTACGTATTTATTATTCCTACATGCCGAAGCGTTTTTTAATCATTTTTCTTTTCCTTAGTTATGCCAGTTATGGTCAAAACATAACTATTTCGGGGAATTGTATTGATAAAAAAGGTTCGCCGCTTGGAGATGTTTTTATTCAATTTTCAGGAAAAAAACCTGGTTTCACCCTATCCGATTCGTTAGGTAACTTTCAATTTTCAGCCAGCGCAAATGACACGATAAAATTGATTTTTAAAATTGATGAGGTTATCACCCTTCAATTAATTACAACAAACCAAAACAAAACACTCGCACCCGTTCAATTTAATTTTGTTCAGCAAAAAGAATTCCTGTTGAATAAGGAAAAAGACGATCCATTTGCAATAACCAAATTGCCGACACAAGACGCTAAACTTATGTTCAATACCGAACGATTTCTTACCCTTGTAACCGCTGCTTCGTCAAACAATGAATTAACTAGTAATTATAATGTTCGAGGAGGAAATTTTGATGAAAACTTAGTCTATGTAAATGGAATAAATGTCTATCGTCCTTTTCTCACGAGAAGTGGTCAACAAGAAGGAATGAGTTTTATACATTCAGCGTTGGTTGATGAGGTTCGTTTTTCAGGAGGTGGATTTGAGGCTCAATATGGAGACAAATTAAGTTCGGTACTTGACATAACCTACAAAAAACCAACTTCTTTTAAGGCTTCTGGAGTTGCATCATTGCTGGGGATGGAGTCACATATTGAACAAGAATTGAATAAAAAATTTAATTATTTGATTGGGGCACGTTATCGTTCAAATGCATACTTGCTGAATTCATTACCTACTCAAGGAGCGTATAATCCAATTTTCGCAGATGGGCAATTCTTATTGAATTACGACATTTCTAAAAAACTAACCTGGACGGTTTTGGGACATTTTTCCACCAATCAATATCGTTTTAGTCCCCAAACACAACAGACCGATTTTGGTGTAGCAAATGAGGCCTATACTTTCATGATTTATTTTGATGGTCAAGAACGAACCAGTTTTCAAACGATGATGGGGGGCACTTCTCTTAAATATCGACCAACAAAAAATACAAACCTAGATTTTTATGCAACCGCTTTTAATACAGACGAACGCGAGTATTTTGATATTCAGGGTCAGTATTATATCAACCAATTAGAAAATGATCCATCTAAAGAAGAATATGGTGATTCAATTGCTGTACTTGGTGTTGGTACTTTTTTAAATCATGCACGCAATCGTCTATACGCCACCATTATTAATGTCTATCATGATGGTGAGCATCGATTCAATCCATACAAAAAAGGGGTTTTAAAACTTGAAAACACATTAAAATGGGGAGTTAATTTTCAATTGGATCAATTTAACGATGTATTGAGCGAATGGAAAATGATAGACTCGGCAGGATACAGTTTACCTCAGGCAACACCCAATCAAGTAGAACTTTTTGAAACAATTAAAGGAGCAAATAATTTAAAAGGGCAGCGCTATACTGGTTATTTTCAATGGAATTTTCTGAAATCAAATGGCATTAAAAACTACATCGCAACGGCAACAAAAAAAATTCGAATTAACAACCAAGAAATAAAAACTACTTTCACTGATACGGTTGCGGAATCTGCCACCAGACTTGCCATTGCAATTGGCACCAGAACGGGATTTACTACACTAAACAATGAGTTTTATATAACACCTCGGGCATCCATTCAGTATTTTCCACGATCTTACATGGTGCTAAAAAACGATGTTGTACGAAGAAATTTGAGTTATAAATTCTCAACTGGATTATACTATCAACCTCCATTTTATAGGGAGTTCAGGCGATTTGATGGAACGGTAAATCTTAATGTAAAAGCTCAAAAATCCTTCCACGCTGTATTGGGAACGGAATACTTTTTTCAGATGTGGCAACGGGACAAGCCATTTAAATTTACTGCAGAAGCTTACTACAAGTATATGTGGGACATTAATCCCTATGAAATTGATAATGTGCGCACGAGATATTATGCTACCAATGATGCCAAAGCCATAGCTTATGGGATTGACATGAATGTGCATGGAGAGTTTGTCAATGGAATCGAATCATTTTTTAAATTGGGCTTAATGTCTGTAAAAGAAGATATTGCAGGTGATTCCTACAAAGAATATTACAATGCTGCAGGCGAAAAAATTCTTTTCGGCTATTCAGAAGATCAGGTTGTAGTTGATTCAGCCACTTTTTATCCCGGATTTATTCCTCGTCCTACCGATCAATTGTTAACCATTGGTGCCATGGTACAAGATCGTATGCCTGGTTTTGAGCGATTTAGTGTACAAATGGGCTTACAGTTTGGAACAGGACTTCCGTATGGTCCACCAGATAAAGAACGATATAAAGATACCTTACGGTTAAAATCCTATTTCAGAGTTGACTTAGGAATGTCGTATGACCTATTATATGGAGAGGGAAAGAAAACAAATAAGTTAAAAAAATATTTTTCGGATGCTAAAATTAGCCTTGAAATATTTAATCTGTTGGGCATTAAAAATGTGATGTCCAAACAGTGGATACAAGATGTCAACGGCGTTTATTTTTCCGTACCAAACTATTTAACACAACGACGTATTAACCTAAAATTTATCGTGCGATTAAATTAAACCTTCCATTCAATTTTGAACTAATATGATAGAAGTTAAAGACCTTCGTAAGGAGTTTCCATTAAGTAAGCAACAAAAAGCTGAAATCCAAACTACTGAAAAAGTTTCAGTTGCTGTTGACTCCATTTCATTTACATGCCAACCCGGAAAAGTATTTTCATTGCTCGGACCAAATGGAGCAGGAAAAACTACCACCCTTAGAATGCTTGCAACCATTTTCAATCCAACTTCAGGAACGATTTCCATTTGCGGGCATGATTCGGTAAAAGAATCAGAATTGGTGCGTAAAAAAATTGGCTTTTTAACTGGGTCAACGGGATTGTATGGTAGACTAACGCCTAATGAACTTATCACCTATTTTGGAGATTTGTATGGCGTTTCAAAAGCTGATCAAGCAATCCGTAAAGAAAAACTGTATGATTTATTGGATATGCACGATTTTCAAAACAAACGGATTGCGAAGTTAAGTACCGGAATGAAACAAAAAGTTTCTATCTGCCGCACCATGATACATGATCCACAAGTCGTTATTTTTGATGAACCAACCAGCGGATTGGATGTAATCACTGCTGAAAATATCATAGAATTAATTCGCGATTGCAAGACACAAGGAAAAACAGTGATTTTTTCGAGTCACATTATGAGTGAGGTTGATCTTTTGTGCGATGATTTGGCAATCATTAATAAAGGCAAATTACTTTATCAAGGCACAATGGACGCATTCAGGACAAATATGGAAGAAACCAATTTGACCGCTGAATTTATTAGAATTATTAGGAATTCATAAACTATTTAACATGATTTTCACCATTTTTAAAAAAGAACTAAAGGAAACATTACGTGATCGAAGAACGATACTCATGATGATTGTTATTCCCGTTTTATTAATTCCTGTTATATTAAATGTTTCAGTTGGCATTATGTCTAGTGTTGAAAAGGAAGCATCAGCCAAAGAACTAAGAATTGGAATATTAGGGAAGAAAACTTGCTTTGTTGGAAAAGAATTGGAGGGTATACCAAGCACTTTTGGGAAGAAAAAAATACGCTATTATTCTGATTCAATCGCCATGCAAAAGGATTTACAGCAAGACAGCCTAGATTTAGCGGTTATGGAAGATCCTTCTTTATTCGAAAAATTCCAATCAAAAACCCCGGCAACCATTTTGTGGTATTTCAAAGGAACTGAAATGGGAATGGAGGAACGTGCGAAAGGATATATGCAATACCTGGAAAATAAAACCCAACAACAGCGTTACCTTGAAATGAAAATCGATGGATCACAAATTAAACCATTAGTTCCCGTTTATAAAAATATGGCTTCCGATAAAGAAATGATCGGAAAATTAGCAGGAGGATTTTTACCATATATTTTTATCGCATTTGGTTTTATGGGTTGTATGTATCCTGCCATTGATTTGTTTACAGGAGAAAAGGAACGTGGGACAATCGAAACGATGCTTGTTGTACCGGTTGCGCGATGGAAAATTCTATTTGGAAAAATGGGTGTGGTTATTTTATCCGGGCTACTTGCTTCCAGCTTCTCCCTTCTTGGTTTATATATTTCTTTAAATTACTCGGATGTAATTCAAGTTCCAGAAATCAAGGAAGTAATTCAATCCATATTAACGGTTAAATTTATTCTGATTCTCTTTTTGCTTCTCATTCCCCTTACTGTATTTTTTGCCGGAGTATTAATCCCATTGGCGATTTATGCAAAATCATTCAAAGAAGCACAAAGTATAATTACACCACTCAACCTTGTAATGATTTTACCCGCTATGTTGGCCAGTTTTATACCGGGTTTTGAACTCAACTATGCCACGGCTTGTATACCTGTAATCAATGTAGTGTTGGCTTCTAAAGAACTAATCGCCGGCACATTAGACATGGGAATGCTGTCAGTTAGTTTTCTTGTGATGGCTATTTTTGCTGGTTCATCTGTATTTCTTTCCAATTACCAATTTGGCAAGGAATCGAATGTGAGTAACTGATTTTTCATAAAATGGAAATTTATCATGTATAGTTTATAAAATTTCATTAATATCAAATAACACAGCTTAAAAACATACAATAAATTCCAATTTTTATAAAAGGAAAAGAAATCTATTGGCATGTACTTTTGAAGAAATTCAAAATATGCGATTTAGCTGGTTTTTTCTTAGTATTAGTATTCTTTTTTCCTGCAATTCCAATCGTGAATCAACAAAACCGAGCAGACAAAAAATTGTAAATACGGTTTACTCAAGTGTGATTGTTGAACCAGTTAATTTATACAAGGTAAATTCAACATTATCTGGGAACATTGAGGAAATATTAGTGCAAGAAGGTGATTTAGTTAAAAAAGGAGACATTCTATTTTTATTAACGAATAATATTAATCGCCTGAACCAGCAAAATGCGCGATTGAATTACCAATATTTGGTAGACTCTTATCAAGGTAAAAATAATGCATTGGAGGAATTAAAACTTTCTTATCTCTCCGCCAAAATGACCTTGCAAAATGATTCCACAAATGCCGTACGTTTTCAGTCACTTTATTCACAGAATGCTTGTTCGCGCATTGAATTGGAAAAAGTCAATCTAGCCTTTCGTCTTTCCCAAACTCATTTAAAATCTATACAGCAAAGTATTCGAAGAAAAGAAAGTGAGCTAAAAAATCAGGTTGGTCAGTCAGGAAACAACTTACAAATTTCGGCGCTAAAAACCTCAGACGGAATTATTACTTCAAACATTGATGGTAAACTCTTTCAACTATTTAAGGAAAAAGGAGAGTATGTTTCCTTACAAGAATCCATCGCCATTTTAGGAGACAAAAATCATTTCATTCTAAAAATGCTTATAGATGAAGTAGATATTCCCACTATCAAAGTTGGTCAACAAGTTTGGGTGGAACTTGAAGCTTACAAAGGAAAAGTATACGAAGCTAAGATTACTAAAATAGCTCCCAAAATGAATGAAAAAACACAAACATTTGAGTTAGAAGCTCAATTCATCACCCTCCCACCCAAATTATATATGGGTCTAACCGGAGAAGGTAACATTGTGATTCAATCCAAGAAAAAAGCGTTGGTCATTCCAAGAGAATACCTTCAGGCGGGAAATAAAGTTGAGACTGAAAAAGGTTTAATTCCTGTTAAAATTGGTCTAGCAAACTGGGATATAGTAGAAATTCTATCGGGTATAAATGAAAATACACGAATTTATAAACCCCAATGAAATTAGGCTTACTATTATCCATTTCAAAAACACATCTTTTTGCACGTAAAAAGCAAACCATCATTGCTGCTCTTGGGGTTACATTTGGAATTGGCACTTATATTATCATGATGAGTTTTATGAATGGGTTGAACGGTTTATTAGATGGGTTGATTTTAAATAGAACGCCACATGTTCATATTTTTAATGAGGTGAAACCAACCTCCAAACAACCCATCAATTATATTTTGTCCTATAACCAAACGGCCAACATGGTACAATCCATCAAGCCGAAAAGTAAACCAATTAAAATACACAATGCAAAACCACTCATTGAATACCTCGAAAATCAACCTTCAGTTTCGGGGATAACACCACAAGTGAAAGCTCAATCGTTTTACCTTGCTGGTTCAACCCAATTGAATGGAATGGTTACAGGAATTGACATAGCCAGAGAAACAGCTCAATACCATTTAGGAGATTATGTTATTGAAGGAGCCGCCATCGACTTGGCTAAAAATGAAAAAGGAATTCTTTTGGGAGCTGGTATTGCAAAAAAACTTGCGTTGAAAAGAGGTGATTATGTCCAGATTGGCACTATGGGTGGTGAAATTCATGCGTTGAAAATAATAGGATTGTATCAAAGTGGAATGTCTGATATCGATAATGTACATAGCTACGTGAATTTACAAATGGCCCAACGCATTCTGGGTGAATCGAATGACTTCATTACGGATATTAATATTAAACTAAGGCATATGGATGAGGCACCGAACTTTGCAAAAACCATGGAGGCTAAATTCAATGTGACCGCAATTGATATTCAATCAGCCAATGCGCAATTTGAAACCGGAAGTTTTGTACGAAATCTAATATCCTATGCAGTTTCAATCACCTTATTGATCGTCGCAGGGTTTGGAATCTATAATATTCTAACCATGTTGATTTACGAAAAAATGAATGATATCGCCATTTTGAAAGCAACCGGGTTCTCAGGGAAAGATGTACGTTGGATTTTTATTAGCCAAGCAATAATTATAGGGGTAATTGGCGGAACAATTGGGTTGATATTGGGTTATTTTGTCTCCACCATAATAGATCATACACCATTCAATACCCAAGCAATGCCGACGATAAAAACCTACCCCATCAATTATGAGTTAAAATATTACTTAATCGGAATGGTATTCGCATTGATATCTACTTTTTTTGCGGGCTATTTTCCTTCTCGTAAAGCAGAGAAAATGGATCCCGTTGATATAATCAGAGGGCAATAATGGCTATTTTATCCGCTAAATCCATATCAAAATCATTTCATTTTCCGGATGAAATTGAGATACTTAAAGATATTTCATTAGAAATTCAATCAGGTGAATTCGTGTCAATCATGGGTAAATCCGGTTGTGGAAAATCAACGTTACTCTATATATTAAGCACGATGGATACTGACTATACGGGTGAATTATATATTTCTGACCAATTGATATCGGGTGAAAAAGCAGAATTTCTTGCACATATTCGCAATGCCAAAATCGGTTTTGTTTTCCAATTTCACTATCTACTTGCCGAATTTTCAGTATTGGAAAATGTCATATTACCAGCTAAAAAACTAGGAATAAAATCTAAAGAAGAAATTATGCATGATGCCATGGAGAAATTAAAATTGCTCAATATTGATGATCAATCTAAAAAACTTACATCACGATTATCAGGAGGTCAAAAACAACGGGTAGCTATTGCACGAGCACTCATTAACAACCCTAGTATCATAATGGGAGATGAACCTACCGGAAACTTGGACAGTAAGAATGCAGAAATTGTTTTTGACATTTTTAAAGAACTGTCTGAAAAGGAAAACCTATCCTTGCTGGTAGTTACACATGATTCAGATTTTGCAGCTAAAACAGATCGAATTATCCAGATGGGAGACGGAAAAATTATCGCATAAAAAAAGCCCCTATCGGGGCTCAAGAATTCTATATTATTAAACTATTTCTGTTCAAACGTATAGGTTAAACCAAAAACAAGGCCGCCAGATACTGCATTTGTTTTCTGGTAAGTAGAATAAAACAGTGAATTATTTAATCTATTGTTCATTGCATCTACTCCTTTAGCATCTGTGAAACCGTATTGAAACCTTAGACCAAGATTCAGTGCTAATGGAATCGCTTTCACAACTCGAATATTTGCACCAAATCCAAGAAGTGCAGATGTATAGGTTTTAGCATAATTAGTTGTTACATCTTTAGAATTATCCAAAATATCACTATCCGTATAATCCAAGGAATAGGTTGCTTTTCGAACATTATTCACTTGTGCCCCCACCTCTAAGTATGCACCATTTTCACTTTTCAATTTTAGTAAAAGAGGTATTTGAGTCAAGTTCAATTTTACATCTGACGTAAATTTACCAATCAAATTTTCACCTGCATATCCCCCAGTATGTGTGCCAGATAAAAACTCAACACCCAAACCAATTGGACCATAATATACTGTGGCGCCACCTCCAACGTTGGACCCCCACCCCATCGCGTAATCTTGAGCAGATCCTTGATCTGATATATTTTTGTTAAATAACCAAGTAGAATTGTATAACCCTTTCACATTGGCATCAATAGACAATTGAGCTTGTGTATTTACCCCTATAAACAACAAGGAAGCACAAAGAATAATTTTTTTCATAAGTTGAATTGTACGTTTATTTATGGATAAAGGTAAAATTTATTTTTGATTTAGTTTTTACTAAATCGGATTACAGTAGTTAATCCATTTTCTGATTTTACATTCATCAAATAACTTCCGACTGAAAGGGAACTAATATCAATACTCCTATTTGATGTGGCTATTCCATGTGTCATTTCTTTTCCAGTTAAATCAATAATTACAAATTCTGCTTCCTCAATTCCTTTTAAGTATATTTTGTCATTAGAAGGATTTGGATAAACTCCCACTCCTTGTAATAGGTTATCATTAATTCCACTTAAATTTTCATTGATGTTGTAGGTAGTATTTGTCACAATAGCATCGTTCCAATCAAAATAAATGTAGGCAGTATTTTCAATATCACAGCCGGCTAAACAGGTATTCTTTTCTGAAATACGATACATTAATTCACCATGACTTTGCGGTTCATTAGACGTTGAATCTGCTAACCAAATTTGGTTGAATTCAAATCGAACAAGTCCATTCGATTGATGAAAAACTTGAATTGGATGTGAAGATTGAATCAAACTAAAAGTTGTCCAATCTAAATTGCTGCTCAAGGTATCCAAAATAAAGATATTCTGAGCTGGCGCTGTTCCCGTATTTTGAAAGCGGATGGTGTAAGTTAACACATCTTGCTGTGCTGCATCAATTGTTTCAGTTGAAACAAGCGTTGGCATTGACATGTAATTATCAGAACGTTGTACGGTTTTATCATTTGGATCGTAGCTATTTCCGAGTAATTGAAGTAACGAACCTGCATTATTTTGACTATTACAATCCGTTGAAATAACCGGAGAAATTGTTGAAGTAAAGTAATGCTGTGCACCATTCACCAAACCTCCAGGTATTTGAAAAGATATATAATCATAGGAAGAAAATGTATTGCTTAAGTTTGACAAGTTCCATGTAATAGTATTTCCTGAAATTACATACCCTGCATTTTGAATGGATGCCGTATTTACCGTTACTCCCGCTGGAAAGGTCAATGTAAGTTGATAATTTCCTGCAGCAACAGGACCATAGTTCCCCCAATTTAATTTAATGTGGGCAGTAGTATTCTGATAATACCCTATCCAAGGTGTAACAGTTGTCCATAAATCAGCGCATGGTGTTCCACCACAATTTACAGCAAAAAACACGGGTTGGTTATTACTTGAAGTTGAACCTACCAATGTTATCAATGATGATGTTGAAGTATATCCTTGGTAACCCAACCATTGTGAATTTAACCAGCCTACCGCAATGTTTGATGTTCCGATTGGACCACAATAACTAAAATAACCCGTAGAATCTGTATAAACCGTTACGCTACTATTACTGGTTGGTGAAACTCCCAAATATACTGGAGCAAATGGAATTGGTGCTTCACCTGCATTCATTACCCCATTGTTATTGGCATCACAAAACACGTAGCCACTGTAGCAATTTGTTGGTAAATTTGATCCACAATTCACACCCAAATTCACTGGAATGGGCGGTGCACCAAGCGAGCAAGGCGTACTTAGCACATAAAATCCGTTTGCCATGGATGGGTTACATCCATTCGCATTTAACCAGTTGGCATTTATTCCAACCCATACTGAATCCCCGGTGTTACCATTGTAGGTAAGTGAATAATTTCCGGCTGTGGTTGTATAAGCCAAATAACTTTGTCCGTTATAGGTAACATTCACGGCTGCATTGGAAACAGCATTCTCTCCCAATTCCCACATACCATTTCCATTTAAATCATAGAAAACAGTTCCTGATAAACATTGCAACGAACTGTTGGTAGCACATCCCAAAGAAAGCGAAAAAGTGTAAGCACCACCACTTGTAATGGTTAATGAAGATGGGTTAAAAGAATTCAGTACGTAGCCATTTGAATTCAACCAATTGGGATCAACGCTAACCGAATAAGTTCCTGCCACCATATTTTGGATCATGAAACTTCCATTTTGGGTAATACCCGAATAGGAATTGGTGCTTGAATACACAACAATCGGTATACCATTGTTTAGGGTTGAATCCACCACTCCATCATTATTACAATCCACTTGAGCGATGGCATAAATCATTGCGGAAATAGGAGCACAACTTCCGGAATAATCCACTTGCATGGCAAACCCTGAACCGACAACGGTTATATCTGAAACCAATTGAACTGTAATTGTTTGTCCTGGTTGAGATGTAAACGGAGTTATTGTTCCACCGGTTGATCCATTATACGCATATAACAATTGACCTGTAGTGCCGGCGCCAGCAAAAATCTTGAGTGTATCATAATTGGATTCTAAATAGGAATAAGTTCCCGAAATAGAAATTTGCGAAGAACCCGAATTAGTCAATACCGTATACCCAGAACTATTGATATTATAGTTTCCATTGGGTCCACCTGCATCATAAAGCATTAAATCTGTTCCACACAATACTGAACTTGAACCCGTAGTTGGAACTGTCATATATCCACAACCTAACCGTGTATAGGAAAAAGTTTGAGATCCTGCCGGACCACCATTCGTACTGGTATATACAAGAACTACCGTGTAAGTCCCCATAGCAGAATAGGTGTGTTGCATGGGTGGATTAAAAGAAACTAAGTTGGCTGCGTTAATCGAATTCGCGGTACCTTGATACGTTGCTGTGGTGCCATCTCCCCAATCAACGGAAACAGCCAAGGCATAACTTCCAGGGTTGATGTTGTTGGTAACCAAGTTAAAATCACCTGACATGGCGGCTGGTGCTTGCACGTTATAGATTGAAAAATTGAGGATACTATCACAAGTGGTAAGTGAATTGGCACCAATAACATTCATAGAACTCACCTGTCCAATTAAGCCCGTAAATGACATAAGAAAACAACAAACAACAAAAATTCTTTTCATAAAAATAGTTTAGCAACTTGAATGACACGAATTTACTAGAAAAAGTTGCATGAGAGACAATAGGAGGATAAAAATGAAATAATGTAAAAAACAGAGTATTTATAAAATATTGAAAATTAATAATCTTAGGTACTTTTTGACATTACAAGAGAATCCCATTTTTTAGTGAACGCAATACATATGAATAATAAACCATGGCTAAATGAAAATGCCCCGCATTCATGCGAGGCATTGTGGTGATCCCGTTTGGATTCGAACCAAAGACCTACTGCTTAGAAGGCAGTTGCTCTATCCAGCTGAGCTACGGGACCAATATTTCAATTCTCAATTTCTGCTTTTAGCAGTTGCTTCCGCCGTGGCGGACTGAGCTAGCGGACCAATATTTCAATTCTCAATTTCTGCTTTTAGCAGTTGCTTCCGCCGTGGCGGACTGAGTATTGGTTCAAATTGAATTAAAAAAGGGGGATGATTGCTCATCCCCCTAGTCGGGGCGGCAGGATTCGAACCTGCGACCTCCTGGTCCCAAACCAGGCGCGATGACCGGACTACGCTACGCCCCGAACAATTCATCTATTATTTTTAATTTGTTTTAATCGTTTTTAAAACTTTTTTCTTCTTTATCTCCAGAGTCGAGGTTTAACTTTATATTAAAACCTTTGGCTCTCATCCCTTCACCTCCACTTTGTTGCGGTGGGAGCGGGATTACCTTCGGTGCTTTCGCTTCGCTAAGGTCGAACCCTTTGGCTCGCATCCCTTCACCTCCACTTTGTTGCGGTGGGAGCGGGATTCGAACCCGCGGTACAGTTACCCGTACGACAGTTTAGCAAACTGTTGGTTTCAGCCACTCACCCATCCCACCTAGTTCAAAGAACGGACGGCAAAAGTAGTAATTCTTTATGGAAACAGAAAATACTTTTACCTTTTTTTTCAAAAAAAATTATTTGGATGCGGGGAGTTGCTCAAAAACAATAGATTACTCCTTTGTTTTAGGATCGTCTAAAATTCTTTTTGGTCTCAATTGCTCAATAACTCCTAATGTGATCCAATATGGAAGAATGAATCCCATTAAAAAAACTAACATCCAGAATGCCATTCCGAATATTAATATGAATAAAACTATTCCAAATACGCTCATCTTGTATTACTTTTGTTGCTTTAACGCCGTAAAATTAATAAATAAAACGAATAAACAAACAATATGGACTACAGAATCGAAAAAGATACGATGGGTGAAGTTAAAGTTCCTGCCAATCGTTACTGGGGTGCTCAAACAGAAAGATCACGAAACAATTTTAAAATAGGCCCGGAAGGATCTATGCCTATCGAAATCATTTACGCTTTTGCATTCTTAAAAAAAGCAGCAGCACATGCTAACTGCGACCTAGGGGTTTTACCTTCGGAAAAAAGAGACTTAATTTCTCAAGTTTGCGATGAAATTTTGGATAAAAAACATGATTCTGAATTTCCACTCGTTATTTGGCAAACCGGATCAGGAACCCAATCCAACATGAACTGCAATGAAGTAATTGCCAATCGCGGACACGTTTTACAAGGAGGAAGCTTAACGGACGAGCAAAAAGTACTAAACCCAAATGATGATGTAAACAAATCTCAATCTTCGAATGACACCTACCCTACTGCGATGCATATTGCAGCTTATAAAATGGCGATTGACGTTACTTTACCCGGGTTAAAGAAATTAAGAGAGGTTCTCCAACAAAAAGTTATCGAATTTAAAGACATTGTAAAGACAGGAAGAACCCATTTTATGGACGCAACCCCATTGACTTTAGGGCAAGAATTTAGCGGTTATGTTGCGCAAATAGACAATTCTATTCGTGCTATTAATTGTGCGTTAGAAATGGTTGCAGAATTAGCCCTTGGCGGAACCGCTGTTGGCACTGGATTAAACACTCCAAAAGGATACGACGCATTAGTAGCTCAAAAAATTGCTGATTTTACAGGCCTTCCTTTTATTACAGCTAAAAATAAATTTGAAGCCCTTGCCGCACATGATGCTATGGTTGAATTATCCGGTGCTCTGAAAAGAAGTGCTGTTTCTTTAATGAAAATCGGAAACGATATCCGTATGTTATCATCTGGACCTAGATGTGGTATAGGTGAAATTATTATTCCTGATAATGAACCGGGTTCATCCATCATGCCCGGAAAAGTGAATCCAACTCAACCAGAAGCATTAACCATGGTTTGCGCTCAAGTAATGGGAAATGATGTTGCTGTATCGGTTGCCGGTTCGAATGGACATTTTGAACTTAATGTATTCAAGCCTGTGATTGCCTATAACGTATTGCAATCTGCTCGATTAATTGGAGATGCTTGTGTTTCATTTACAGAAAACTGTGCAGCTGGCATTCAAGCAAATATTCCAGTTGTGAAAAAACACTTGGAAAATTCATTGATGCTTGTAACCGCATTGAACACGAAAATTGGATACTACAAAGCCGCTGAAATTGCCAAATACGCGCACAAAAATGGAACTACTTTAAAAGAAGCGGCGGTTGGCTTAGGACATGTAACCTCTGAAGAATATGACTTATATGTCGACCCATCCAAA
>JACCDY010697279.1_pt1 | contig 60649 bp, 53 predicted proteins | sample 7446391 | NCBI WGS metagenome assembly JACCDY01 (sample SAMN15323451, study PRJNA562643) | freshwater metagenome | isolation source: river surface water | place: USA:Blue River Watershed | collected 2017-08-18
AATTTCACCAAATTTAATATAATGTCCATTTCCATAATCTCCAACACTCATTATATTATGAATACGCGAACCAAGTTGTGAAATCATATTATTTGGATGTGTGTAATAAAAAACTAATTTCATAAAATTATCTGTTTTATAAAAGTTATATTGTCCAATATTAGTAAAAATTTTCTCAAAATCAACCTTTAATTTACACATATGGTATCCTATTCCAATCCAAAAATTATCTTTATTTTCTAGGGTGTAATTAACCAGTTCCATTTTTATATTATATATATTAATTAAATATTTATATAAAAACTCAATTTTTACAATATAAAATTTTATATTGGTCTTTGATTTGTATAATATATATGTTGATTTACTTTAACAGTACTTAATTTTTGTTGAAGATCAAATTGTAAATTTGACAATCTTAAAGTCTCTGTCATATCAAATTGATAAGTTTGTCTTAAATTTCTTAGTTGTTGTTCAATTGATTCAATTCGTCTTTCTAACGATTGTTGTTCAGCAACAAGTCCATTTATATAACCAAAATTTTGAACAAGACCTTGATTTGATGAATGAGTTGTATGACTTGAAGAATAATCGTTTGCTGGATATGAAGCTAATCTACTTGTAATAGTAGGATCAGAAACTGCATAGTTACCACTTGAAATTTTGTTGGCTGCATCTTGTGCTGCAATAAAACTACTTAAATGTCCTGAATCAGGGTTACCTCCTTTGTAAACGATTGATTGACATCTTAAATCTGCTGCAATTTGCATTAGTTGGGCTGCTTCAGCTGGATTACCCTTTGTAGGATTAGTCCAAAAACCACCGATTCCGCCAATAAATTCCATTCCATGATCGGCCTCTACTAATGCTTCTGCAGAATGATAAGTTATCCAAGCCTCTGATTGAGGTACCGACCAATCTCCTGTATTTGATGTGTTTGATGAATTTGATGTATTTGAATCCATTATTTATTATAATTGTTATATATGTATTATTTTTATATATAATTTTATCAATTTTTATATTGAATGATAAACAATTAAAAGAATTAAATAATTTATTATAAAGAAATATAAATAATTTTATTTAATTTACGATAATGGAAAATTCTTTTTATAAACTTGATATAAATGAATGTTATTTTTTTAGTTATGGTACTTTAAATATTGATAGATTATCTTCACTATTTCAACGTGAACGTAAATTAATTTCATATCAAAATTGTGTTTTATATAATTATTCAAGAATATTTTGTGATAAAAATATTGTTTCAATCCATCCAGATGATTACTCTGTTTATGGAATAGTTGTAAAAATTACTAAAGATGAATTAAACCTATTAGAAATATACCATGAAAATTATTCTTTATCAACAATAAGAGTTAATTATACATCTTATTATATAGATTCTACAAAACTTGTTGTAAATGAAGATAATTCAGTAAATTTTAAAGAATTAAATAATGAAATATTAACACCATATGTTTTTATATATAATAATTATATAAATAATGATTTAATAAAACCAAGCTATGAATGTATTAAAGAAATTCGTAAAATGCTCTATGATAGACATTTAATTCAAAAATGTGCAAAAGTAAAAATGAGATTATTTTGTGTTGTAAAAAATAATATAGAAATAAAAGAAGAAGAACAAAATAAAATAGCTTATATTTTACATGGTACTGTTTTTTATTATCCAAATGTTTCAAACGAAGAAGTCCGATTAATTGGTTATGAAAATATTTAACTAAATAAAATATATTATAAAAATTTATCCCGATGATTGTGAAAAAAGGTGATATTTTAGTAGATAATTCAAACACTATATATAGGCTATTAGCATAATAGTAATTCCAAATAATTGTGTGTTGATAAAAGATTAGAAGCATAGCATCAAGAGAAGTTTAAAAGAAGATATTAAGCTTCAAAAATACAAAAATAATTTAATCAATTTTATAAAAATATAAAATTATCTAATAATAAAATTAGTTTGTTTTAATAGTAAAGATGAATGAAAATCAAATAGAAATATATGAAAATTTTGTAAAAAAATGTACTTTTCATAATATTAAATATGATGATGAAAATTATAATATTAAAAAATTAGTATTAGATTCAACCATAGATGAATTAATATTAAAATACAATACAATGATAAATTATTCAGAAATTTTGGATGTAAAGGAAGATTTATTTTTAAGTGCATTTTATGAAAGTATATCAAATTATATTATTAATAATAATTTTAATTCGATTACAAATGCTAAATATGTTCTACCAATCTTTCCATATTTATCACAAACAACTATGTATGAGTTAACCATATATTTATATTCAAATGCTTCTTCAGATATTCAAGAATATTTTAATTACGAACTAATTACTATACTGTATGCTATTATGATAAATAAAGAAATGATTGATAATGATAACTATTATAAATTATTAACCAAACTTTATAATATTGTTATAAAAAATCAGCTTTATTCAACCAAAAAAGAACAAAAACAAGAAGAATATAGTCGCATATCGCTGTTTGATATGTTTGTTCATTCTTCATATGTGCTTGAAAAATATCATGTATCAATAATTTTTTTACGATTAATTATCGACCTGATGGAAAAATTGGATGCAGAAAAACTAATTGATTTTTATAATACATCAGTAAATATCAATAGTTTATATACACTATACGAAAATATTGATTCAACTAATTTTGAATATATTGATAACATTGGTAATACCGAAAAGGATACAAATATTTACGCAAATAAACCGATGTTTTTTATAAATAAAATGTACATATATGTGAAAGCAAAAAATATTTTAACCCAATATACAGTTGAAAACAAAAATATAATATATTATTTAGAATATTATTATGAAAATATTTTAATAAAAAATAATAATTATTATTTTGTTTTAGATAATAATTTTATTCCAGATGAATCAGTATATATCATTGGTGATTTATTTAGAATAAATAATTGTTTATTTTATAAACTTTTTATCAATTCATTTAATAAATCAACTATTTTAAGTAAATCTACAAAAGTATTTATGTTAACTATTTGGCTTAGATATATATATTATGTAATAAATAAATGTACAAGAGATCCTGTAACATGTGATATAAAAACAAATACTTATTATATAAAAAATAAGAATTTATTCAGATCTGATTATATTAACGATATTATTTTGTATTTGAATTATATAAAAGAAGCCCAATCATATGTGCACGAATTTTTAATTGAAAACATAAAACAATTTGTGTTAGTTGATTATGACGAAATGATTAGCAAATGTAATAGTTGTGAAAATAAAACTTGTTCGATATGTTTAGATAATGTAGAAAATATTTCTGATATGAATATTTGTTTACATTGTAATAATTTATTTCATGATTCTTGTATAAATCAAGTATGTAGACATGGACACAATTATTGTCCTTTATGTAGAAAAAATATTAATTCATCATTTTATACATATTCTACAATCCGATATGAATTTATGAAAGATATTTTAGACAGATATAAAGAATAAGATATTTAATTATGTATAAGATGATACCTTATATGATTCAACATACACGACCTACAGATGATTGTAGAGATAACAATATTATCAGCGAATTTTCAAGTTGTAATAAAGATAAACTTGATGAACAAATTATCAATTATTTAATCCAAGTAATGTACGAATTTTGTAGCAAAGAATATGGCCATAATATACAAATAAGTTCATACGATGATTTTTGTGATAGTTATTGGACAATTGGTGGTTTTCAAATTAGGCATTGGTATGATATATTTAGAGTTAAATATTTTGAGAGTGACCAGTGGATAACATGGAAAGTCGATGATAACAAAGATAAAATTTATAATGCTTATAAAAGTAAATATGTTAAATAACATTTTTTTTATTAAATAAATCAAATGTTTTTATATTCTATTTGATTTTTCTCATATGTAATAAAATCATCAATATTTTCTTTCATAAAAGCCCAATCAAAATTAAGTTTTTTCTTGTCTAATTCAACTTCAATATCAGAAGTATGATACCCATTTACTAATTTCCAAAATTTAAGTTTTTACCCTCGTTATTTTCAAAAAGTATTGATTTGCTGTCATAACTTGATTCTGTCATTTCATATTCATTTTTATGAACTTCACCACCAGAATTTGATTCTTTATATTTCATAGTTCTAAGTAATTCAATAGTTTCTGTATTTCCAGATAATTTTTCAATTAAATGATCTATCAAAAAATATTTACCTAAATCAGTGTTATAATCAATAATTCTTTGATTTAATTCAGCCATCATCCGAACCATAAATTGTTTGTGTTCGCTCTCTAATTCACTACGCCTTTTTTTTAATTCGTTACTAATATACATTGTGTTAATTTTTGTAGTATAATATATATTCAATTTTTATTACTAAGAATTGAAATCTTATTTGACTAGTGATTAAATTATATGAGACAGGCAAAATAAAAAATATATAATATAGTTTATATATTTTCGTAAAATAAAAAATGGAAAAATTTTCAAAAATAACAGAATGCAATTTTAATGACTATATTAAATATATCATTGAAAAATACAATTATACTGATGCAATATATCATATTTCAAATATAAAATATCAAAATACAGACGTTTCAATAGGTAAATACGCAAATATGTATTATGAAACATACAAAAAATATACAATTGATGTTGATATAAATAATTTTGATAAAAATGCATATGAAAAAATAAAAATCTTTTTAACAAAACATATTAAATAATTTTTAGTTTGTTGTTACTATACAATTGTATAATATAATTTTATAAAAAATATGTGTGAACATAAATAGTTATTAAATTAATTTTATTCTAATAGCAATAACACCAAATTCTTTTTCATCTTCTTTTGTAAAGTATTTGTAATAAACTGACAGCCCGGTATCTAAATCTTTGATTTCAGGCAAACACTTATCCAATCCTTCAGCTTCTAGATATTCTCCAAAAGTTTTATATTCTGCCTTACCTATAATCTCAGTCAACACAGTTCTAGGTGCAAAATCATTATTTGTCCATTGAACAATATCACCAATTTTCATTTCCTTAAATCTTCCTTTGTTCTTGCGTCCTTCAACTGTTTTTAGACCAAGTGAAATTAATGTGAACCAAGGTTCAGACAGATTTTCTATGTGATCTGGCTTAATTTCTTCCATCCTGCTTAAATGTTTATAATTATTAGTAGATTTGTATTTCAATTTTTTACCTCCATCTTGTACTATTTTTGAATCGATAATATTTTTTAATTCTAAATATTTAGATTTGTATATAAGATATTTATCTTTGTAATCTTGCATATTATAAATATTACATAAAATTATTTATAATATATAATAATAAATGGACAAATTAATTCAAGTAGAAAATCAAGAATATGTTCAAGAATCATTTGTTTGTGATAAATGTACTTATTTTACAAATATAAAAAGTTCTTGGTTAATCCATTGTAAAACAAAAAAACATCAATATAATATTACACATGATGAATTATATAAGCGTGTTGAATATTATTGTGAATGTTGTGACGTAAAAGTTAATCATATAAATAACTGGACAAGACATGTTAATTCATCAAAACATAAAAGAGCAGGTCAACCAAAAAGTATTGAATGTTCTTTATGTGATCGTAAATTTATCAATCACATAACTCAAAAACATCATATGTTATCAGTACATGCTTCTAAAGAAGAACGAGCTAAAGAAAAATATTACTGTAATACATGTGATTATGTTTTTATTTCAAAATTGTATATGGATAAACATATTGAAGGAAAATTTCACAAATCTAAAGTAAAATCTTTAGAATTAGTTGATAAATAAAATTATTTCTTAGAAAGTCTTTTATTCCTTTTAGATGATTTTATAGATGTTTTTCTAGATGTTTTTCTAGATATTTTTCTAGATAATTTTTTAGTATTATTAGTTTTATAATCAATAATATTAGATATTTTTGTTATATTACATTTATGAGAATTGATTGATTTTAGTTTATAAGTTTTAGAACATTTGACACAATGACAAATATGTTTATTAGTAAAATTTATACAATCAATAATTTGTTCTTTTAGCTCATTCAAACCAATATAACAAACTGTATCAGTAATTAATTTTGTTAAATGTGGTTTTAATCTTGACTTAACACATTGTTCAATAGCTTTTCTATCTATTTGTAAAGGAATATACGCTAATAATTTATGTGTAAAATTTCCAACTTTGTATTGATTAATTCTTTTTTTTATATCTAAAGTATAACCAACTTTATAACATTTTATTTTGATTCCATTATTTATTTTAACGTCTTGATTTATATACAAATAACCATTAGGTGATTGCTCAAATTTATATTTATCATCATAGTAGTTTAGTTCTAATTTATAATTATTTATTTTGTCATTTAGTTTTTTAATTTTATTTATATCGTTATTATTTGATATATATTTACCAGTTTTCCTAATTTGAGGCATTATATCAATTAAATATTTGTGAAGAAATTCTTTTGCAATAGATTTTGATGATTTTGTTAATAATTCGTATAGACCAGATTCATTGACGAAATAAGTATTTTGTTGAAAGTTAGGGGGTGGGTTAAATCCGGCTACCTTTAAATTTATAAATTTTTTCTTAAAATTTTTATTAATTTGTATATCATCGATACCATGTTTTGGATCTATATAACCTAACATTTTAAGCAAATCTTTTAGACCAAACCAAATATTACCATCTGTATCAAAAATAACAATAACTTTACTTTCATTATAATCTAATATGTTATTAAACACATCAAGAAAAAATTTACCTTCTTTTAATTTAGTTTTACTCATTAGTATATAATATTGTTTTATATAAAAAATATTATTTGTAAAAAAATATAGTTAATTAATAATATTTTAGACTCTAAAATTAAAAAGGTTCGAATTTGTGGTCAGATAATAATCCACCATCTCCATCACTTGTAGTTTCTATACAATCATTACAATAAAGTCCTCTAATATACACACTATGATATAAGTCTGTATCATATCCATTTGTATAACATTCACAACAATATAAATTACGTAATTTTTCCATTTGTTTTTCAAATCTAATATTACTTTCAATTTCTCTTTGTTTATATACTTCATCACTTTCTGAATATGGATTTCGTTCAGTAAATTCCCACAACCAAATATTTGGTTTATAAATATAAAGGTGTTTTTTATGTTTTTTCTTAATAATACTTTGATGATGCAATCCAATTTGATCACATAGTTTATGTAGTTCTTTACGTCCTTGTCCATCCAAACCTTTAATAATTAAGGTGTTGTTATCTTCTTGAATAATTTTAGTCTCATTTTTTTCGTTATTGGTGTTTTCACCATTTATAAATTTAATAAATTTTAATAAAAAAATATTTGTTTTATCTAAATTAAATTTATCGATTAAATCATTCCACAATAATTCATATTGTTCGTTAGTTATATTGTTTTTATGTTCTGACCAATTTTTTCTAATATTTTCAAAACTAATATTATTTATCATGCTTATTTACTTTATAATATCCATAATTTTTTAAATTAAATTTTATAAAAAATGAAATTAAAAATAAATAAATATTTATATATAAAAAATATTATGAACAGAATAAGATGCTCATGTGGCAAAATAGGTTCAAATGATTGTTTGTTCAAAGGATGTAAAAATTGTTGTATCAGTAAATATTGTGAAAAACATAATATTATTAAAAATAATCAAAAACCTAATGAATCATCATGTTTTATATGCGAACAACAAAATATTTATAATCTTAAACCATTAAACGAAGAATTAAAATTTTGTGAACAATGTTACAAATCAAATAAAAAAATATTTGACAAGATTATTCAAGAACAAATATTCATTTCTTGTCCAATGTTTACAGTTTCTAACATGAAAAAATGTACTTGTAACTGTTCTTGTTCAGAACGTTGTTGTCTTAAATCATGTAAAAATTGTTGTACAGCATTGGGTTGTAGTTGGCATAAACCAACTAATGTTGATAATTCAAATAATAAATGCACTTTATGTGTTAAAGAAAAAGAACCAAATGAACTTAATAATTATCTAAATCAGCGAACCAATGAAATAATATATTATTGTAATGAATGTTATATTAAACATGTTGAACTATTAAATAATATTTTACTTAATAATATTGAAATTGAACAATATAATAAACTTGTAATTAAACCAACTTTTCAGTTAGAAACATTTATCAATTATAAACTAGAAAAAGAAAAACAAAAAGAGCTTGAATTAATAAAAATACAAGAAAAGAAAAATAAAGAAGAACAACGTAAAAAAGAGTACGAAGAAATGGAACAGTTTTTAGATAGTTATATTGGTAAAATTATTACAAAAGATATACTTGATAATGAAATAAAAAAACATAAATATTATGATTCTGATTCTGATTGTATAGATATAAGAATAAGAGAATTAAACTATCAATGTCCAAAATGTAGCAAAGTTGTATCAATGGAAGAAACTTATTTCTGTGAAGAATGTGATGATTTATTTTGTGATGCAGAATGTATTCATTATGGTGATGATTATTCAAGGCATTGTATTGATTGTTATATTGAACCTTATAAAGAATTTTATGACAAATATAAAGATACAATTTTAACAGCAGAAACAATAAAATTAGAAGACGATATGATTGATTTAAGTGAATTTGAAGAATTAGGATATAAACTAACTTATATATGTCCAATATGTGAAGAAATTAAAAATTTTGACCCAGAAAATATTAGAGATTGTGATAAATGCAAAAATTATGTTTGTCATGATTGCAGTGTTATGAAACAAAATTGTGGATATCATAATTGTAGATATTGTTCACACGGAAATTGTTATAATGCAGAAAAAAAATGTTTCTGTTCAGATTGTGGACCAGAATATTTTGTTTCTGATTCTGAAAATGAATCTGATTTTGAAGAAAGCGATAATGAAAGTATTAAATATACTACTAAAAAAAGATCAAATAGTATATGTGAACAATCAACTGATGAAAACACACAATGTAATATATGTTTAACAAATAAAAAAATTACGCATGTATACCTTGTGGGCACTTGTGTATGTGTGGTGATTGTGCAAATCAAATTGATGACAAATGTCCAATATGTAAAAATAAATTTACAATTGTGATGAAAATTTTTCAATAATTTTTCAATAATTTTTCAATAATTTTGTTATAAAAAATTGATATTTTAATCTTTTATAACAAAATTTAAATAACAATTAATAAATAATAAAATGGATACAATATTTCCTTTATATCAATTAGGACCAAACTACTTTTTTAAAGTACCAATAATCCAATCTAATGGACTAGTCAATAAACAAATTCATAATATATTACTATGTGATACTTCTGGATCTATGCATACATATTGGAGTAAAGTAGCTAATGGATGGAATTCGATTGTAGATTCAATTGATGGAACATTTAGTATATTACTGTTTGATAATACCATTAAACCAATTAGTGGGAAAACACTACCTTTAGCTCAACCATATTCTGGTGGTACTAACATTATTAAAGCACTGGAAGGGCTTGGAAAAGAAATAACCAAGTATAAAAATTATGATTTGGTCCGTATCTACATGATAACAGATGGTGCTGATACTGAAAACCAAGATTTTGAAAATGTATTTAACAACACAATCAAAACTATTGTAAAACCATATAATATCTGTGAATTTTACGTTATTGGTCTAACAAGTAGTTTTCCTGTATTTATTTCTCAGACTGTGAGAGCAAATTTACACAATGGGTCTAATTCTATTCCAAATTTATTCTGGTCTCAAGATTGTTCACAAGAAGAGATTTCAAATGAATTTGTAAACATCAACCAATACAACAAATCACTTTGTGAAATTACAGTAGATTTTGCAGGATTGTCTAGTCCTTGTTCTCACCCAACAAATAAATTCTATTCTAATGATTGGGTTTTACTCAAAGAATTACCTGAAAAACTAGATTTTACTTTTGAAAATAACACATATTCACTTGAACTAAATCCCAATCCTAAATTTGACATTGTTCTAGAATTATTTCAACAATGGGTCGGACTTATTCAAGGACTCAGTATAAAATCTACAGGTGATTATGCACCTGTGGTTGCTAAAGCAATTATATTAAGAGAACATATGGAATCAATGTATGGAACCTATGTTAAAACCCTACCAGTTGCTACCAAATCTATGACTTTGGGTGAGAGAATAAGAAATAAGGAAATCAAAACCAAAACATTCCAATACTATAGTCTATTAAAAATAGTCAAAGATATTGGGTCAGGAATTAGACTAAGTTTCATGTCAAATATTGAACTAGCCAAACAACTAAAAGGAGTTCATCTAACCAAGTTTTCAGAAAAAAATTATAAACTGAGAGCACATACTGAAGAAGACTTTGAAAAGGACAAAGCAGAGTTTATCCAAGTACTAGAAGGTATCCAAGAAAGTATAAAAGATATTGAAAGTACAGAACATTGTGTGATTACTCTAGACAATACTCTAGAAATTATCTGCGCACCTGATTTTATTGAAACACTAACCAATTGTAAAGATAAGGTTGAATTTCTACAAAATTTTGGTATCACAGGCAATGGTGTGTTACTTAACCTTACAGATGCATCATCTATTAATCCATGGGTAACCCAAATCAAAGAAGTTGGTGTACACTGTTCTACATTATCAACAAATGCTCTAGAAGATATGATTGGACAAGATGATTCTACTGTACTAACCCAACAAGAAAAGGATTCATGTGTGGTCGCAATTAAAACAGGTGGAGGTTCAGAAGAAAAACTTAATGCAGTTATTCCTCTATTTAATAAAAAGATTGCTCAGGCTATCGCACCTATTGTACGAACAAACCTATTTCAACTAATTTGCACATATTCAATTCAAAAATCCCCTATGACCATAAACTTTAATGCACATTTGGGTGCACTTAGTGGATTACTTGGGTATCTGTTATCCCAACCAAATTCCGAATGGAGAACTTTGACTGTACAAAAGATTAAATGGACCGCAGATATTTATTCTGGACGTAAATTTTTATCTCAATTTATTGACACGATTTGGTCCAATCCTGAATTAGCTTTAATCACTGAAAAACCTGATGCTGAAATTAAATGTGAATCTATTACCAAAGCACTATTAATGATATTAATTTCAGCCAAAGACAAAACTTCTGAACAAATTCAATCTACACTATTCCATGTTTGGAAAGAATATGTGGGTAGGGTAATCGGAAACAACAATCAGATCAAGGAATGGTTTGGACTGGAGAACGATGAAGAATTTAGTGGAGAAGTGGAATTTCCTGAGTTTGACTCGACATATTCTCATGGATATACTGTATCAGAAACCAAAAATGAAATTATTAAAGCAATTAAAAATCACAAACTAACCAGACCTGAAACAATTAGTGTGAAAATGGATAAAGTAAAATTGACCAAACAATTTAATGGTGGATCTGTAGGTAATCTTACATTCAAAGGCCTTAATACATTTACTAGTTCAGCTGGATACAAGGTTTCGGATGAAGAACTATTTAGATTTGTAACCCATTGTATAATTCATACAAGTTCTGTTGCCCGTGCAGAAAATCCTGTACTTGATTACGATAAGTCTAAAGAGTGGGTTATCAATGAACTATTAGGTCTTAAAATTAATGCGTTGAGAGAAGCTAAAATTGCCGAATACAAAGATAAAGCTTCTAAAAAATATTTTGAGATATATGTAACAGAACATCTAACTGTGTTGCCTATGGATAAATCAACCATAATTCAAGAAGCAGTATCGAAAGGTATCGAAGTATCTGAAGAGACATTTGATTCAGTTTATACATTTAATCCTAATAATATGCTACTTCAAAATGCTTGTATGGCTAAAGAATGTCCTTATTATTTGTGTCCACGCAAAGACTTTTCATCACATATTGAACGTATGAAAGCGGATCCAACTTTTATCCAATCATTTCACCGAACTGTTTTTGAATTTAAAGATAAATCAGTTAACACAATTATATCTAAATTAACTAAAGGTGAATCAAGACCCATCAAATATAAAAATGTTTCAATTAATAATAAGATCACATTAGAAGTTGAACAAGAAATTGGATTAAACCAAGATATATACCAAACAATTTATGGTTAAATTGTTATAGTTGATTTAATATTAAATTTTGTTTAATAATTTGTTTATTTTAATTTATATATATTATACTTTAGGTAATATAATCATTTAGTTTTTATCAATTATATCATGACACGAAAAAAGTATTAAAATACGCTTTTATACTTTTCTATTTTGATAAAACATTTTATTATAATACTCAATAAATATAAAGTAAGACTTAGTAGAAATACTAAATTAAACTGTATAAAAATATATCATTTTAAGTATTAGGGATTATGAATTTATAATTTCATCTATATAATGTAAAATTTTAACCACATTTGAATTGACTTTATCGATATCAAAATCTTCAATTATATCTACAAAAAATCCTTTTGCTTTATCAATATATCTTTTATCTGAACCCAATAATTTAATAATTTCAAAAGAGTCAGGGTTCTCAGTTATAAATCTTATTAAAATATCATCAGATTTGGAATTTAATATTATTTTTAAAAAAAAAGCAAGAGGATATCTTGACCTTTTATCAATTAAACTTAATGGAGATACCTCATTATAATTTCTAATCAAAAGTCTAATTATCAAAGGATTATAATCTAACGTCTCTAAACAATTACGATTTTGAAGATAAGCAAATATAGGGGCAGGATTTAATACCAATAATTGTTTATTGTACAAATATTTAAATATTTCACAATTAAAAATTTTAAATGAACCCACATACATTGTTAAAATACTTCCATACGATGGTCTATCTTCATGATTAATAATGTTAAAAACATGTTGATTTCCATTAATTTCTGGGTCAAATAATAATTTATTTTTGATAAAGTAATCTAAATGTTCTAAGAATATATTATTAGAGGAAAGTTCTGGTGGTTCATATATTTTTGACAGCAAATCATATAAATAAGTACGTTCTACACCAGTTGTATCATAATAAATATATTCTTTATTAAGCATAATAGTTGAAATAACATCCTTATAAAAAATATCTTTATTTTTATAAACTAATTCATCTTTACTTAAATTAAGAATTTTTTCAAAATATTGTTTAAATGGACTAGATGATGTATTTGTTAAAATGACTTTTTGTTCTTTATCAATAAGTGTATTAATTAACTGGATTGGATTATCTGGATTATAAAATTTATATATTGAAAAGTAATTATTTAATATAATATATAATGGTAATTTTTTTATATCAGATGGATTTTCAGCAGTATTAACTGGTTGATATAATACTATTTGGTTACTGTCAATAAGTGATTGTAAAACTAAATTAATATTTGATAACGACACTAAATAACCACCATTTCTAACATAATTAATATTGTAAAAAATTCTTTCAATAAACATAATTATTGGTCTTAAATTATCTTTAGGATAATCGTATAATTTTGTCTTATCAATTTCTTGTAATATATTAGCAATTTTTGATGCAGTTTTAAAATTACTATTTTTAAAATTAATCCATTCAACATAATTTTGCAATATATTATAATTATATCCATTTTGAATAATTTTTACTTGATAAATATTTGGTATATATTTTAATAATGACTCTAGTTGTTCAAATAAATTAATCTGTTGAATTGAACTTGGTGTAGTTTCAGCATCAGAATCAGAATCAGAACTACTAGAACTACTAGAACTACTAGAACTATTCGAATCATCATCTGTATCATCATCATCCAAATCATTTGGGTTAAATTTAAAATCTTGTACTTGATTAAATAAAGTCAGATAGTTTGAATCTAAATCTATTCTTGAAATTAAAATCAAATAGAAAAATGTGCTAAAAAGATTTGTATTCAAGATTGTATTATTAATTTTGCTGTTATATTTTTTGGTAATAATATCAAATATTATTCTAGATAATTTTATCAAAAATGAATAAACATAATCTTTAAGAATAATTTCGTCATCAAATCCTAAATCAATTAAATTTGGTTTAAGTTCATATTCAATACAATCACTATAAAAATTATCAAATTGTTTAATAAAGTTTAACCAATATATATTATTTGTATTAAAATATTTGGAAGCGATATTTGATTTTAAACCTCTAAATTTAACAAAATCAATTAATTTAGGACAATAATTTGGATTAGTTCTATGAATATCAGGACTAACTGTATGAGTCAAGTATACTAACAATTTATAAATTTTTGTGCTTTTTACTAATTCCATATTAATAGATGAATCTATAGATTTGGATGCTTCACCATGTGCATCAGTATGTAATTCTAATTTTAATACCACAATATCTTCTTTTATTTTTTTAAGATTTATAATACCAATTCTAGATCCGGATTCATCTAATTCTAAAGTATAATTAATGCTTGATAAAATTTTATTAATCTGGTCTAATATATTTTTATTATTTTCTCCAGATATAACTGGATTTGTTAAAATATTTGATTCATCAGTTTGTAATAAAAATAATATAATTCTTAATACATTAGAAGCCAATGCATTTAACTCATATTTAATACCTTTTATTTCATGTACATAATTTATATTGGGTAAATTAATGAGTGGTTTTATAAAATTATTTATAACATCTTCAGTTTGTTTATCTGATTTTATATATTCTTCCATAAATTTTTTCATAAAATTATTAGAACCAAGTGTTAAAGTATTAATATCATATTGATTTGTATCATAATTCCAAAATAAGAATTTAACAAATTGTAAAATAGTATTTTCAACACAAGCAGGAAATCTTAAATCATATTCTGCAATATACGTGTAGGGAGTTTCTTTTACAATATTAGGACCCAATGATTTATCAGCTAAATATTTTTCAGTATTAATTAGAATTTCGTTGGTACTTTCACTAGATCTACCATTATCAAATAAGTTAGCCAGTGCTTCGTTTCTATTTATAGGAATAGCATTAAGATTAATACCTTGTTTAATCTGTGGATTTCCGACTCTTAAATCAAAGTAAGATAAAAGCAAAATCATATGTAAATCAACATCTTGGGTATCATATGTTATAGGCCAATTTTTTATTTTGTCTAAAACATTTTTTAAATTAATTAATTCAATAACTTGATTTGCTAATAATTGATTAAAATTTATTTTTGGTTTGGTATTGACTGCATTAATAGATTTAATATTTGTTTCAATTAATTGTGATTTAATAATTTCTGGGTCAACTTCAATTGTTTTAGGTTGTTGATTAACTCTTGTTTCATTTAAAAAAACTTTATTATAACCAGCATATAAATCGATTAAATTATATAAATTAATTTTGGTTTCATCAACATCATTTTCATCTTTAAATATTGATTTAAGTTTAGTTAATATATAATCAATTTTAGTTAACATTTTAACATATTGTATTTGTTCTTTTTTCTCTAATTTACACAATAACTTAATATAAAATTTAACTTGAAATCCATCTTTTCCTTTCATATAATAGTCAATTAAACTTTTAAAATTATTCTTTTTAATTATATCAACAAGTTTACCTGAACTTGTAGTTTTGGTTTCAATAGGTATATTTTTAAAAGATATTGATCCTATTTTTATTTTAGAAATAAATTTCAAATCAATAATAGGCATTTTCCAAGTAATTATTTCGAGTAATTCATAAAATTTGTTAATAAAAATATATTTGTCAATTGGATTTTCTAATCTTTGATTAATTTGAATTAATTGTTGGAATTCATCGGATATATTAAACATTCCTTCGATTAATCCAATAATATCATCTTCTTTTTTGATAGGTATAATACGTTTTTGTGTAGGGTCTGATTCTGAAGTTATAACATGAACATATTGAAATAAAAATTTAATTCTTCCAAAAAACTTTCTATTAGTATGAGATTTTCCCAAATAATATGGAATTTCTAAATCATTAACATTAATAATTCTATTGGCATATAAATTATCAGATTGTAAAATTGTACTTGTTTGAACACTTGGATTTAAATTAAGATTTGAATCGATTTGGTATAAGGTAGAATCAGGTTCATATGTATAATCATATTGGTAATATGAATTATTAAGAGCCTTTATGGGATTTTTATTTAAATTAAAATATAAAGGACCTTTTGCATTCATTAATTGTTTAGATTCTAATCCTTCAATTGGTATATTAAATTTTGGTATATCACCACCAGTAATTTTATTATTAAATATTTTATATTTCATTAAAAATATTATATATAATTTATGGTATAAAATATTTATTTGAAAAATATAAAATGATGATAATTAATCAATTTATAATTAAATCCATTAATCTAATTATAATGACAGAAGTAAAATATGAATATGAAAAGTATATATGTAATGTAAATACTTTACGTAATACCATTGATACTTATGGAGTAGCAATTATTCCTAATATTTTAACCAAGTTAGAACAAGATAATATGGTGAATGGAATGTGGTCATATCTAGAAACAATTACAGCTGAAATGGATAAACCAATAAAACGTACAGATTCAACCACTTGGAAAACCTATAAACAATTATATCCTAAACATTCTATGTTATTACAACACTGGTCAATAGGACATGCACAATTTATATGGGATTTAAGGTCCAATCTCAAAGTAATCGAACCATTTGAAAATGTTTGGGTCACTAAAAAAGAAGATTTACTAGTAAGTTTCGATGGTGCGTCATTTCATTTTCCTCCTGAACAAACAGGTTATGGATGGGCTAATACAACCAAGTCATGGCTTCATTCAGACCAAAGTTTTAAGAGAAATGGATTTGAATGTATGCAAAGTTGGGTCACTGCAAATGATGTTGAAGAAGGTGATGCTACTCTTACAGTACTAGAAGGCTCTAATAAATATCATACTGAATTTGGTACTAGACTAGAAAATCCATCTTCAGATGATTGGTATGTGTTGTCAGAAAAAGATTTAAATTGGTATATTAATGTAAAACAATGTAAAAAAGTTAATATTAAATGTCCAGCTGGTTCAATGATATTTTGGGATTCACGTACCATTCATTGTGGGTCAGAACCGGTTAGTACTAGAACAACAGAAAAAATCCGATGTGTTGTATATCTTTGTTATACTCCTAGAGCTCTTGCTACTCAAACTTCAATTCAGAAAAAGATTGAAGCCTTTGAAACTCTAAGAACAACATCACATTGGCCACACAATCCTAAATTATTTCCAAAAAAACCACATACTTATGGAAAACCACTTCCTCCAATAGCCCAAATAGCAAAACCAGTTATTAACCAGCTGGCAGAAAGATTAATTGGATATAATGAATATACAGTTGATTAATTTATTGAATTTTATATAATTGTCTATTGTATTTTCTTTTTTTATTACCCCAAAGAGAAAATAATAATTTCCAGCTAAATGGTAAATCATAAGCTTGTCTTGATACAATTATTCTAGTATGTAAAAATGTTCCTATTAATAATAATACAATACAAAAAGCATTAAATACATAACCAAAATAATGTCCGACACTTTTATGAATTAGAATATTGATTGGAGCTAAGAAAAAGAAACAGTTAGCATATAAAATTATATCTGAAAATTTAAAAATCCATTTATAAGTATTTGTACCTACTAAAATAAATTCAGGACTTTCGTATCTACATCCTCTAAAGTATTCCACTGTAATAAAACTAAGTAGTACCCCAAACATAGCAACTAAATAACCAACTGATAATATAAAATATGCAAACTTAACATCTAGGGTTGTTGAAGTTGAACCAGTTTCCTGTAAAAACAAACCTATAAATTGAAATCCTGCTAAATTTAATCCTAAATCAAATAACATATTATATACCTCAATAATATCATCAATTGATGCATTAAATTTATCTAAATCCAATTCATTTGTATCTTTGTCAAAACAATTATAAAATAATATATCAAAATAAGTAGATGATTTTGATTTAATTAATGAAATTACTTCAGGGTCTTCAATTTTATATAAATTTTTTTCTTCCATAAAATTTTTTATATAGATTTGTTCAATAAATTTAATTATAATATTAAACTTGTTATATATACAATATATTATGATGGAAGGAAAAAAACAAGTTTCACGTGTTAATCGTTACCATGATGGAGGTGTAAAAATTTTGTTTATTGAAGTACCTTTTACTCGAGTTTGGACATTGGAAGCATTTGATGAATCTAATAATTTGATATGTAAGGTGTGGGAAAAAGAATCAAACAACTATATAAAATATGTAAAATTTGTCCGTAAAGTTAGAGAATGTGGATATGATTTAACTAGAGACCAAGCAAATGAATTAAGATCCGAACCATTTTTTGTATCTAGTGTTATCTCATTGATTACTATTGAACATATTTTTGAAGTTGCTGGTATTTGTGGGTATAACCAAGATTTTGTTCGCGGTATACCCAATAAATCTACTGATGAAAAAAATAAATTTGCTTATGATATCGGGCTATATCCTGATGAACTAGACCAAGTAATCAATAAATTAAGATCACAATTATAAAAATCTGTTTTTTATAAAAAGTTGATTTTAGTATACAATTAATTATATACTAAAAAGTTTATAATGGCTGAGTTTGTTAAAAATGCAAATATATTTAATTTAGAGGATTTCCCTTTTGAGTTACACGAAGGATCTTTACCTGTAATTGGTTCAAGATACTATCATTTTGTTAAATCAGGTTCTATTTGTTCAAATGGTAAGCTGGTTGAACAAGTACTAGTGCATTGGATTCAAATACCTTATCATGATACAGCTCAAGAAATTTGTTATGCACTTGTAAGTGAATCAACAGATCAAATTTATAAACCTATTACGTCGGATTCTTGGATAAAACTAATTTACACATGGGTTAACCCAATTGATGGACTGATGAAACCAAATGAATTAGACCAAATTTATATCACAAGGTCAGTTTATATCGAAAAAGATCCAGAAACTGCTAGTTTAAAAAAATGGGCAGGTAAACAACACTACATCGAATATTTAGGTGGTCCAGAACCAGAACCGGTATGTGCATGTTGTGCTGGAACAAGAATCCCTAAACCATCTGATGAGGAATTTATTAACTCAACACATACTAAAATCTCTGTATCAAAACCTGATTACAAAATTGGATTAGATGGAAAAAATTTACATTTTAAATTGGCAAATGGCAATCAAAATAAAATTTCAATTAGTTATGATGGTGTTAAACTATATTTTAAATGTGAAAATTGGGTTAATAACGAATCATGTGGTAAAGATTCAGTGTATCTAAGTTTATATGAAGGATATGAATTTTTACATAATAATAAAGTTGCATCTTTTTCATCTGATAAAAAAGTAAAAATAACTTATCCTGAATGGGTTACTCCAAATACGATATGGACCTCTTCTGGTCCTGGTGGATATAGTTATAAGCCTAAATGTGAATATGCATTTGTAATGTGTGAAAAAGGCGCACACGATTATACAAACAATAATTTTATAGTAAATATATTTAATCAAGTAAAACAAATTTATCAAAACACAATCAATCTGATTCCTCAAGACATATCAGGTGATAGATCTAAATACGAAGCAGATATTAAATTAAATACTGAACGTATGATCAAATATATTAATATAATTGGACTGGATGAAATTAAAAACAAGATAGAACAATTTGTAAATTCAAATGACATGTTTGATCAGTTGGCTCAAACACTTAATAATATTAATCCAATTAAGTTAGGACTTAATAATAGAGTTGAACATATTGATTCAACTATACTAGAACTAGTAAATAAATACTATGTAAATATTGTTAATTCTCCAGATGTAATAATTCAACCTAAATATGATTTTTATGAAAGAAAAACTTGGACTGCACGTTCTATAGTAAATTCACATTTCGTTGAGCTTCATGTTACTTGTTTAGTTAATTCAAAATCAAATTATGATTTGGACTATGTGCTATACGCAGATTCTGAAGAAGAAGCCAAAAACAAATGTGTTGAAAAGATAAACAAAATGATTGATTCTATTTGGCCAACCAAAAACAAAGTATATTTGGAAAAGCAAAAATGGATACAATCTAATGAAGAAGTCCAAGAAATTAAAGTTAACACAATTATTATTGGATAAATTGTATACTATTTAAGAAATTAAAACCTTATTTATTTAATAAAATTATTATCATGTTAAGAGCTAGCACTAACAGATTGATAAATAATATTGTGAAACCACGATATTATTCAGGTTTACCAATAAGAGATGTAAAAACAGTTAACAAAATTTGGAAATACTATAAATTTGGTTTTGTTGCATCCAGTGGTCCTCGGTTTATTAACTTTTAAATATAAAAGTTAATAAATACGAGTACTCAATACTCAGATTTATACACATTATATATTATAATATGTATAAACTGAGGATGGATTATTTACAATTGTATTTTATTATGAAGATCAATCGAAAATATTCTATCCATTTTCTTCATTTGTAAATTGTGCGTTTGGTGGTATTATTAGTGCGATATTTTGGCCAATAATTGTTCCTTATGTAACAGCAGTAAAATTAGATGAAATTTATTTTAAACTCAAAATATAATAAATAAAGTTAATTTGTTTAAGCTACTGGATTTGCAGTTTGTGCTGGTTCAGCAGGCTCAGTAGGTTCAGATTTTGTCAGTTTATCAGTACCAATATGTTTAACAATTGTATTAAAGTTTTCTGTTATTTTATAACTGTATCCATGTCCTCTATATTCTTTCATAAAGTACATATGATTTACGATATCAGATGGATAATTTTCACAATAAGTTTTTAAATTATTAATTATTCTATGTTCTCTTTCACGTTGTATCTTTAGTCCAACTTTTAAATCTTGCTTTGTTTTTTCACTAAATTTTTTGTGATCTTCAAATGTATACCATGGTTTGTAATCGGGATGGACATATTCAAAATATCTAAATGAAAGCCATCCTGAATAAATATCATATTTGATAAGAGTTCGGTGTAAAAACCTTGGAATATTAATCATAGTGGTTATTTATTATATAATAATATAATTATTATATATTAATTTCATTTTTTATTTAGACAAAAATTTTTCAGCATTAAGTTTAATTTGTTTACCACATTCAATAAAATCTATTTTTTTAAGTCTTGCAATTTCTTCTATAATAGCACCTGTATCAGTTGGAATCGATTCTTTTGCAGGATGGATAGGCATAAATGGTGCATCTGTTTCCACAACTAACATATCTAAAGTAATGCGTGGGTCTCGAACTACTCTGACCAAATCTTTGTTTCTTCTTAAATCCAGCACCCATCCAGTAATACCTAGTTTAAATCCTAGTCTAGTTAATTCAAGAGCTTGATCAATATTTCCAGTAAAACAATGGACCAGTCCTTTATAATAATTTTTTTCTTTGAGTATTTGTATAAAAACATCATACGCATCTCTACAATGTAAATATAAATTGGCATTTAATTTTTTCGCCAAATCAATTTGTAACCCAAATACTTCAATCTGTTTTTCTTTAGGTGAAAACATCCTGGAAAAATCGAGACCACATTCCCCTACTCCAAAACATTTAGGATTACCCAAATTTTGTTCAATAAATTCAATATCACCTGTACGATAACTTTTTGCATCATGTGGATGGATTCCAAGAGTATAGTGTAACATAGGATGTTTTGCACTCAATTCAATATTGATTCTTGCTTCGCGAATCGAATTACTAATAGACACTACTTTGTCTACTCCTTGATTATAGGAATCATTTAATAGTTGGGCTATTTTTGTTTCAGGGTATCTTTTGGTATTAGCAAAGTTAACCCCAAAATCAATTGTATTAAATGTATCAGGATTAGAACTCATGTTTCAATTTTAATATGAAACTATATATTATAATGTTTAATCAATTTTTATCAAAATCAGTATAAAAAAATGTTTAGTTAAAAATATTAATTACATGAATCAAAATTTAGATTTGGATACTTTTTATCTAACATCATTTTTGTTAAACTATGATATAGAATCTAAGCTTGTACATAAAGATATTGACAAACAAGAAAATTACGTGTTACCAAGATTATTAGATTTAATTACAACAAATACAAGATATCCACTAGAACTATTGTTAACTAAGTTTTTTGAATATACTATTTGTAAAAAAATAGAATTAAATCAAATAAACCAATTACTTTGTGATAAACTAAATTTATCAAATGAATCGGATAACCCTGATGATTTTGCAAACCAATTCAAAGAATATTTTGACATCATTACTGTACGTACAATAAACTTTATCCCATGGGATTATGCATCAGCTTATCGTAAAGTAAATGAATTAATTACCCAATCACTTGTAAAACTAAATAACAAGAACCAATGTGAACATCAAGGACAACCTCTACCTGATCCAGAATTAGGTAGACCCAAATTAACTTGGAAATATTGTCAATATTCTGGATGTAAAAAAACATTTTCTAGCCCTGCCAAATTAGTTGAGCATCTAATCAAGTCAAACGTTTATACTCGGGGATTTCATAGTTGTCATGAAGATGCCGTAAAACTTAATAATTTAACACCTGAAAAAGTGTTAGAAAATAATATAACAGTTTGTCCTAGTTATATTTGTGAAAATAAAAAATTTAAAAAACCAGAAGAACTAATTGAACATTTGCAAATTCTAGGAATTAAACCTTTTTGGCAATCTGGCATGGAATTACCATCAAATCATAATAAGAAGAAATTACCTGACATCAAGTCAAACCAAATGTATTTGGTTGATTCTTGTTTGATATGTCTGGATGCACCTGTAGAAATATTTATAAATAAATGTGGACACCAAGTATATTGTATTGATTGTTTGAAACGTTCTTCTAAAACTACATGTCCAATATGTAGAACTAAAGTAGATATGTTTTTACCTTATGCATAAAATTATATGCAATACCAAAACTATAAATCAAATACTACAGGATGAACTTCTGTTGTCATTCCTTCTTCAACAATAATTTTAGTAAACTTAATATCAGCTGGTAATTTTAATTTTGGTACTAGCTCAATAAATTTTGTATATTGGTTATCATATATTTCATAGAATAACACTATTTTTTTATTTGGTGAATAAACATCATACAAACTATATGCTATTTTTTTACCAAGTTGTTTGTAAATATCCTCACCTATCTTAACTGCTTCTTTTTGAGAAACTTCTTTTTTTATCATTATAAATGAGTGCTAGTAAATAACTTGTATGTGGTTTTGTTTTAACCAATTTTGTTCCATTGGTATAAATATTAATTGTATCAGAACGATTTTCAAATCCTAAAGTTTTCTTTGGATATATAGATTTGATAAATTTATTAAATATTGGTACAATGCTTTCTTTTAAGCTATGATGAACTCTAAAAACACCATCATAAGCTGAATTATAAATTTCTGCATCAGTAAAAAATATATGTCCATTAGATTTGGAATCAAGATTTTCATCAATATATTCTAATTTAATGTCATCTAATCCAACAACACCATATGACTTTGAAGCCCAAGTACCCTAATCAAAATAAAATACCTGAACACCTATTTTTCCCATCTGTTTAACCAATTCAATAATAGAATCATAAATAAAATCTACTGAATAATTCGGAAATTGTGCTTTCCAATCAAAAAAGTTTTTCTTCATTTTTATATTAAGTTTTTTCCAAATATATTTACCAGATTTGTTTTTTACAGATTGATAATATTTACCATCTGAATTACCTATTTGGTCTTTATGTTCATTTGGATCTAATTCCATTTAATATACTTATATATATTAAATTTTTATATAAAATTATACTAATATTTAACAATAAAAAGCAATGAGTGTAATAAACCCGATATCTAATGAGTCATATTACAAATTGTATTTAGATCAGGTACAAATTGATTCTAAATTAGTTATGAAAACTTGGGATATAATTAAATCTGAATCAAATCCAAAAAAAATTATACACAAAATTATCCAGTTGATTAAATCATCGCATAATATTGGAGTGTTTGATGTTCTTATAAATATATTGGATTATAGTGTTTGGATCACGTGGTTTGAAGATTGTAATGTGTTAAAATATTATTGGAATGATTCGCTAATAAAAAGAATTATTGACACAAACAAAAATAAAATATTATCACAAATATTATTAGATTCTAATGCAAATTTAAGCCCACATTTAATATGTCTAACCAATTCTTATGTGTTAAACTATAATTATATTAAAGAAGTACTGTTAAAACGTATTCAAAATCTGGTAAATTTACTTGGTTTGTTTATTGATAACTTTGAAATAAAAGATTATTTAGGTTGTGAAAATTTAATATTAATTATGGGTTCTAATTATATTAATCGGGATTTTAACCAAATACCAACTTATAACGTGGTAATAACATTTTATCCAATCAAATCATCTACATTAAAAATTAAATCAGAATGTCAATATGTAAATACTGATGATTCATTATTATTTAAAATTAATAAACTAATTATCAAATTTGATAAATATACATACAATAAAATTAATGTTTTAACCAAATCTAATGGGTATATTGATTTTGAATCAATTGAAATAAAGGCAACTGCAGAACTATATCAAAAATTTAATTTAAATCTTAATAATTATCTGTTTGAATTGGATACATATCTATATAACCAAGAAATAATGCATTTTGATTTAATAACTAAATCGGATACTAACACATGGATAAAACTATGTAAAACTCTATCAATTAATAATCTGATAAAACAACCTTTTTCCAAATGTTACGATTGTAAAAAGATTTGGGATGGTTATAGTTTACCCGATTATCAATCTCATTGTTTGACATGTGGAATTAAAAATTATCGTTATCGTATAGAAAAAGCAAATTTATCAGGGCTAACATTTTTTATCACTGGAATCAGAGTAAAAATAGGATTTGCAACAGCGTTAAGGTTATTGAGAGCCGGTGCCACAGTCATAGGTACTACCCGATATCCAAGTTTTGCCCTATTTAATTATTCGAAAGAACATGATTATGAACAATTTAAATCCCGATTGATAATTGTCCATGCGGATTTTTTATCATTGGAATCAGTATATTCTATGTTAAATCTATTAGACTCGTACCAAATCAATGGATTTATAAATATGGCTTTTAGAACTATTAGACCATCAGAATTTTATGACAGGACAGTAAAAGAGTTAGAAACTGAGTTACAATCTAAAATTGCAATCAAAGATACAGAACCAAATCAATTAACAGTTTTTAAACCCAATACATTTAATTATTATACAAAGTTATCAGAAGTTAATACACAAAATTTAAAAGAATATAAACCGGATATATTGATAAATGTGTTTGGAGATGTTCAAGATGTAGCACATGAATCATCGTGGACCCAATCAATTGAAGAACTAGACCCAAAAGAAATAGTTGAATGTTTTGCACTAAATCAACTGATACCAACCTTGTTAATAAACAAATTAAAATCTAAATTGGTTGGACCTAAATTTATCATCACGGTAGATTCTTACGAGGGTAAATTTTCAACTGGAAAAACGAATAAACATGTTCATACAAACATGTGTAAAAGTGCGTTAAATATGTTGATTCGTAGTTTGGAAGAAGATCCTGACTTAGAACTACATGTACATACAATTAATCCGGGCTATGTATCAGGGGTAAATCCACAAAAATCTGTTTATCCAGTAGGATTAGATGATTCCGCAGCAAAAATTACATGGCCAATCTACCAGTTCGTTTTGGGTAAACCATTAGATAAAAGTTGGACAAAGATATGTAATTATGAAAAAGATGCTTGGTAAATAAACATATTATCTAAATTATGATAATATGGTTAAATAAAAAAAATTTTTTACTTCATAGAATTACGATAAATACTATCGATAAATCTAATCTTGTTTCCGTGTTTTAAGTTTCGTTGGGTTAAACTTGGGAAATTTTTATGATTTTCTGCTAGTTTGTTCTTAATCATTGTATTAACTGATTGTGTTGTTTGAACCCCATATTGTTTATAATCATAATATAATATCGAGTTATTTTTTTGAAGTGAATTAGCCATCAGTTCAAGTCCTGTATTTGTTATCCCATTCATCATCACACTTAGATATTGGATAGAATTGTTTGTCTCGATAAGTCTACATAGTTTGGAAGCACCTGAATCCCCAATATTGTTTGTAATCATACCCATATCTGATGTAGACTTATACATACCTAAATCTAAAACTTTAAGGTTAGGATGGGAAACAAATGCACCAACTATTTCATCGACAACTACATCAGTTAGTCCATTTGAACCCAAAACAAGGCGTTTAAGATGTACATATTTACTTAGGGTTTTAACTAGTTTGGAAACTCCTGAATCAAACAGTTTGTTCATGTCAAGCCAAAGCGAAGTAACACCCTTAATGTTATTTTCAATAAGATATTCAAAATATCCTACTAGTTCATCAACACATGCTTCGGTTAGTCCATTCGCATCCAAATATAAATGTCTTAATGAAGTATTAGCCTTAAGTCCAGAAACGATATAAGGGATACCTGCATCAAGAACCGCAGTATTGTGTAAATCAAGTACTTTAATGTTTTGATTAGACTTGAGAAGTCGTTCAATATGCACCATACCTTCAGATTTAATAGGATTACGTTTCAACCAAAGTGAAATCATATGAGGGTCTGATTCCAGTCCATCAACAATATCAGAAATTGCTTGAGCATTTATGTTATTACCTGCAATATACCAGGTTTCAATCTTGGGAATATGAGGGCTTAGGAGAAATTCGCGGATTGCACGACCACCAGCTTCTCCGATAATATTATTACCCAAAAGGAAGTGAGATACTTTGTCATTGTATTTAAGTGATTTCATTAGTTGGCTTATCCAAGTAGGCCCAACAACTTGTTTGCACAGGTCCATACGCTTATCTTGATAAATTGTCCCACGATTAAATCGCATACAAGGATCAGGACCAAAATCATTGACTATAACTTCTCCATTAGAATCCAAAAATTTAAAAAACTCTTCTAGTTCTTCATAAGATGATATTTCCACTGGCATTGCGGTAGGTTCCAACACAGTTAAATTAATAGGTTTGTTTTTAAGTACGCAAAAGTTTCCACGGTTATGTTCTAAAAGTCTACCTAATTTGAATTTATTGTTTAAAATAAATTGTTCTGTGTATTGTTCAATATATTTGGCAGTAAGTCTTGAGATTACCTGTGAATAAATTGTAATCGCATGAACTAGATTTTCTGCTCTGGGCTTTTCTCCAGATAAAAACATTGCTTCTGCAACCCGATTAGCAAATCTAATAGCACGGTCTGTTCGATTGTAAGTGGAATGAGCACGAATTGCGAATAACCCACATTCTGAAACTGATTTACCTTCAACAAATGCGTGGTCATCTAACGATAGTTGAATTGTATAATGAGTAATTAATTCTTCGATTGCCCAAATATTATTAGTTAAATAAGCCTGTTCAATTTGTGCATTTATATCAACCCATTCACTTTTTATATTAGTTCTAATATTTTTAAGTGTGAGTTGTGTTTTTGAATCTGAATCCAAATCAATTAGTTTGGATACTACATTTGACTTGATGAATTCATTTGAATTTAAAATATTGTTATCACCATTTTCCACATATAAACTTGTTTCGCTTGCAAATTCCATTCTTATATCCTTTATTAATAATATTAATTTATATTTAAATCAATTTTTATAAATTTGAATAAAACTACTAATATTATTATAAATAAAAGATGGAATGTCAAAATATAGCACTTGGTACTTATAGATTAAAAGGTGTCCAATGTATAAACCAAGTAAAGTCAGGGTTAGAAATTGGTTATAGACATATTGATACAGCTGAATTATATAAAAATCATAAAGAAGTTAGTCAAGGAATAAGTTTATCAGGGTTAGACAGGTATGATTTATTTATCACATCAAAAATATTTAATAACAATATAACCAAATTAAAAATATCAGAATCTGTTGATAAAATGTTGAAAGAATTGGGTACAAATTATATTGATTGTGTGTTATTACACAACCCTGTGACAAATTATGAATTAGCATGGAAAGAACTAGTTAAAATCAAATCTCATTATAATATCAGGTATATTGGTACTAGTAATTTTAGTCTAGAACAATTAGACAAAATAATTACTAACACAGGGATTAACCCGTATTTAAACCAAATTGAATTAAGTATTGTAAATCAACCTACTAAAGAATTGTTGGATTACCATAAATCGAATAATATAATAATACAAGCCCACAGTATTTACACAAATAACCAATTAGTTTCAGACGATAAAATAAAATCTTATAGTGAAGAATTAGGAATATCAACCCATAATCTAATGTTAAAATATTTAACTGGGCTAAACATACCAATAGTAACTGGAACTACAAGTTTAGCTCATTTGAAGGATAATTTTGATTGGGTTAATTACCCAGCAATTTGTTTGAATAATGATATTGTAAAATCATTTAATTGTGATTATTGTATATATAAAAAATTGAAATAATAAAAATTAAAAGATTGTATTATAACAAATAAATAAAAATGAATTTGAAACCAGAATTTATACCTAATAATATTTTTTCACATAGTGGAACCACACGCAGACTCAATATAGAAATAAAGAAACTGATTGGTTCTGGATTTAATATTGGGTTTGACAGTATTAGAGACAAAGTATTATATGTAACTGAACCTGATAATTCAGTCACTCATAAAATAAATATTTCAGATAATTATCCATTTGAAGGCATTATACTTAATGATATTAAACAAAATAATTGTCCAACTGAAACCATTTTAAATATGTTAACTCAAATTAACTCATCAAATTCTAATATTCTTGTGTATTCACATCCAAAACCTATTCTTGTATCTACAGATCATTTTATGTACGAGATATTTGAATCAGTTGTAAAAGAATCTGGTTCTGATATAAAAAATTATAATGTATATACACTTGACATTATAGGTAATCCAAATATTAAGGCAGATGGATTTGGTCAAGAATTTATTAACAAATATTCAACAAATCCCGCATTTGACTTTGTGTTTATGCCTGATTGTGCAGGTCCTTGGTATAGACTACAAGGACCAGATTTTCTAGGATTTGAACCAATAATCAAACTAATTGATGATGTGTTAAAGATTGTAAAGCCAGGAGGTAAACTAGTGATTAGTAAATTTATTAAACCTGGGCTATTCGAAGCAGTACTCACACACTTTCCAACATCAAAAATTGGAAATTTTAATGATTGGTTCGATACTATTCTTGAAATTGTTAAATTTTAATGAAGTCTTTGTCTTTTACCATTTAGGTTTTTAAAGTTTTTATCTATATTTGTACCTAAAGTTTTTTTATTTGAATTTTTATTTAAAATTGATTGAATACCAAGTGAGTATGCATAAGGAGCATTTCCATCAGGTCCAGTTGAATCAATATTAGCATCCCATGTCATAACTCCTTGTAAACCTTTGCTAACTGCAAATGAAGTTAAATTAAGTGCATCTTGTAAACTAAGATTTCTAGGTATATCATCGGACCCCGGCATCAATCCCAGTACAATTTTGCTAGGATCAACCATCCAATTATTCAAATAATAATTAATATCGAATTGAATTTGGTTATAATATGTGGAAGTAGGATCTACCCATAAATCATATTCCATTGGTTGCCATGCAGATAAATTACCTATTGTTAAATTAAGTAAATTTTGTTGGTAACACCCAGTAGTCCATGCTTGTGCAGGTGTTGTTAAAGTAATGTTCAATCCTGAGTTTAAACTTCTTAATGTGTTTATTAAAGAACCAGCTTGATTTGCAAAATTTGTTGGAACATTTTGATAATAATCTTCGATATCAAAGTCTACTCCATCAAAACCACATTTAATAAGTACTTGATTAATATTTGATGCTAAATCACCTGGTCTATTATATAAATCGGAACCAGTAAATGGATATGTAGCACCACCAACAGATAAACTAATTTTACCACCATGCGCATGGACTAGATTTGTGATTTGTTGTGTTTTGTCCATAGAGATATTACCAAACCCAGGAATATAATCAGTAGAATCAAAATTAAAACTAGCAAATGCTAAAATTACCCGAGTACCAGATTGTATGACTGATTTAGAAATCATATCTTGAACCTGAGTTAGTGGATCAGTACCCCATGTGGTAACGTAAGTGGAATAAGTTTGTGTCATATATATAAAATAAATTTATTAAATTTATTATAATAATTCGCAGAATTATTTATTATAAATTTAATTCGCAATTAAATTTATTGACTATATATAAATATAATTATTTTATGGCAGAAAAATTCAATTTAGATGAAATAAAAGAAAATTTATCAGAACTTCAAACCAAGTTAGAAAATAAAGGTAGAGAAGAAGGATTTTGGGTTATTGCAACTAGATCTGACTTTAAACCAATTAAAATTGAGGAAAATATTAAAGGTAAAACAATTCAAAAAATTTTAGTATCTAAATCTGATATAAAAAATGAATTACTAGAAGGTAAAGAACAATATTTTAAAGATAAAAGATTAGCATTTATAAGTTTTTGGATAAATCCATTTTTATTTACAGACACAAAGAAATATAATGACAAAAATTATTCGAAAATATTAGATGAATCAATTTGTTCTGTATCAATTACAATTTTTATAATTGATTCTGATGGTAAAATAGATACTAAATCTGCAAATTCATGGAGATGTAGAATTAATTTTACTGTTGATGATATGTCTAAACACAAATTAAAATTTAAAGATGCTGAATTATTTATGAGACAGGTATCAGAGTATAAACTTATGACCGAAGACTTTTATGGAATCAAATTTAAAAATTATATTAAATTACTAAAAAAAAATAAATAAAAATATTATCTTGTGTTCCAAAAATCTTCAGTTTCGTCCTCTAATTCTTTTTTCAGATCTTCTAATTTATCATTAGAATCAGATATTTCGATATTAGATATTATAATTCTGGAATCAGATGTTTTAATTAATTCTAATTTGTTATCGTCCAAATCTTCTTTATTTGATTTATCGATTGGGTTTTTATTAAAATCTGATGTTATTTCGTCTTCATTATCTTCAAAGTCAAATTCATCATTATTAATAAATTTTAATTTAAAAATATTTGTAGGATTTTGTTTATATTTGATAATGGATAAATCATTCACAATCAAATTACTTGTTTTTCTTGGGATATTTTTAAAATCACAATATGCCATAAATTTTTTATAATTGATTTTATGTTTATTATTATCTGTATATATAATACCAAAATTTGGTAATTCTTTTATGATACTTTTGTTTTTATCAATCAAGTTTATTGTATAATCTGACTTGGAATTTTTATTTTCATCCAATTTTTTAACATCAGCTTCTATTGAACTAATTTGATCTTTAATTTCTTTTGGAATATCTAATTTTAAACTTGGATATTTTTTTTCCATATTGGTAAATTTATTTTTTAATTTTATAAATACCATTTTTACTTTGTGGTTAAGTGTATCTGATTTTTTAACAATTTTTCTTGATCTTGCATTACTAAATTTAAGTTCCAAATCTTTAATATCCAATTGATTTTGCAACTTGGATATTTTTTTTTCATATTCATGAATTAAATTACTTGTTATATGATTTTCTAATTGTTCTTGTAAGGTTTCGCTATAATTTATTCTTTCTGTACTGTGTATTCCTATATAATTAATAATTTTTTTGTATGTACGTTCAGTACTAATTAGTAAATTTAACATATATCTAGAATATTTTTCAAAATCTTCTCCTAAAACCATTAATTTAATAATTTGATTATTAATTACTTCATTAGGATTTAAAAATATACTTACTAAACCATTCCAACTAAATCTTAGTTCAGATGAATCTTCAATTGATAAATTTGAATCTAATATCGTGGTATTAACTAGACCCGAAAATTTAGCTATTGAAGATAATCCCATAATTTTTTTAAATTTATTTTTATTATTAATAATATTGGGAAAAATTCTACTAAATGATTCAGTGCTGGGATTAATAATATATTGATCACAATTATTAAAACTATTTTTATACCACTCAAATAATATATTAATAAAATCCTTATCGACCGTATCAATCATAGAACTAACTTTACTTAAACATTCACAATTAAATTCATGTTTTGCTTTTAAAATTTCTTTTTCTTCTGAATCTAATTTTTCATAAAGTTTAATATCACGTTCTAAACTTTTTTTTAAACTCAAATTATAATTTTTAGTCTCATACATTAGATATTCTGTTATAACTCCATGTTTGTTATCATGGTCAAAAGATAAAAGTCCTTGAATCAACATGGTTTCCAATCCAATTAATTGAATGGATTTATTTGTTAAATCTTTTTTTCCATGCCAAAATTCATCTAAATAATCAAATGACGAATTGTGATATTCACAAATTTTAAAATAATTAATTCTATTAACTCTTAATCTAGCCATTCCTTCTTTAGTTAGATCATTTAAATTATCGTCATGATTACCTTTTGCTTCTTGAATTTCTAATATGATGTTAATATTTTTAAAAAGTACATCAAAAAATCTTTTGTCCGAATTTCTTATTGATTCTTGGTAAGCAATACCCATTAATTTCTCAAATTTTTTTAAAAATGGATGGGTTCTGATACTTTTTAAAATCCACCATACAAATAAGAATTCTTCACGTTTTGGTTTTACAACATTTCTTATTTCTTCATTATCTATTTGATAATATTTTGGTAAATCATTAATAGCAGTAGGAATATTTACTTCATATAGTGCATGAAAATAATCTAAATATTCATGAAAATATCCCATTGTATCATCTGATTTATTAAATTTATGCATAAAATTAATAAATTCTGTCAAAGTTATATATTTATCATCTTTAAAATCATAATTTTTAATTCTTTCATCATAAAATAATTTGGATAAAGCTTTTTTATTAATTTTATAATCATATTTAGAGTCTCCATATTCATTAGGATCAATGATATTTTTATCACCTATTCTCTCCTCCAATAAACTAACCAACTCATTAATACCTGATTTTTTATATAGTTTAGATGTCATTACTTATATATAATAAAATAATTATATATAGACTAAATCAAATTTTTTACTGATGTTTAATTACAACAATATTTATTTTTATTAGTAATAAATTGATTACCTGATGCATTATTTAATAAAGTTATTTCAATAGATGGATCACATTCTGAACATGGATTACATGAAATAGTTCTGGAACAATTATTTTTATCTATTATACATTTACAACAGTCAATACATTTTACATCATTCCAAATCGAATCTATATGATTAAATGTATCAAAACCAACTTGACATTTGATTGATTCACAATTTAAATACAAAATATTTATTGCATTAATTATTCTAAATTCTGGTCTGGGGTCTGGTGCCCATCCAAAACCACAACCATAACCTAATTTTTTATTGTATCTATTCTCAGCATCAACTACTTTAACATTTTTAGCTTTACAGTTATTAAATGTTATATATTGACCTGCAGCAGAAAATCCAGCTGACTGTTTATCTTGAGGATTTATTGCAATAATATTTTCAACAAATGAATTAGATATCGAAACGTTAATACCATAAACTTCTAGCCCAGTTGCTTTTGCACCAGAATTAGATTGAGATATACCATCATATATATTACAAGCATAAAAATTATTAACTTTTACTGAATCATTTAAGAACACAGACATACCATGACAATCATCACAAGTACCAAATAAATCTATAGCTTTACAATTATTATAAATTACATCTACACACAAAATAGGACAAAATCCTAAAATAGTATGTCCTGATGTTAAAATATTTCCATTAAATTCTGATCTAAATTTTTTACTTGTACATTTATTTGTATCAATATTTTCACATAAAATTAGTGAATAACCTTGTACAGCTCCATCTTTGTTTAAAAAATTACTCAATTTACAATTTGATATTATACCATTGGAACATTCTGATAACTGGATTCCCGCCATTGAATCAGTTTTAACGTTTAAACTAGAAACTTTACATTTGTTGATTAAAATTGATTCAGATTCTGATACAAAAATACCACAAGGAGTTAAATTTCTTGTTTCTAAATCTGATAAATTAATACCTGATACTTGAACATTACTAATTGATAAAGTATCACAGCCTTCTATTTGAATACCATAATATGACATATCATAAACACAACCATTTGAAATTGTTATATTGTTGTTACCAATTGATTGTATTCCTACTGTTTTTACATGTTTGTTATTACAAGTATTTTTAATAAATTTATTATTCAAATCAATTGAAACATTATCAGTTCCAATAGTAATTGCAATTCCGGAACATTTTCCATGCCATTTAATATCATATTCTAAAATATAATTACCAGATTCATTAATTATTATACCTTCTGGTGGTATATATTTAATTTTATTACATGATTGTACACTTGGTGTAGATTTAATACCTGAAATGAAATTAATATTAGCTAAAGTAATAGGAACAGAATAATCTTTTCTTTCAAGAATTTTATCTTTGTTCACATCTTTTAGAAAATCATAAGCAAAAATTCTTGAAATTAATTTTGTAGATATCAGTGACATTATTTAACTAGAGTATAATATTTTTTTATGTTGGTGTATAAAAATATTATATTTATATAAAAAAATAAATAACAATATATTATGTAATTTTTGGTATGTGTATCAAGTACAACATCATGAAATAATTTAATAAATTTTTATTTTTAAGAATGACTTGGTAATTTATTTTTAACCATATCTTTGTACATATTCTTCTTCGGTCATCGGTTTATTTACTTTTATATAAAAAAGTAAATAACTACGAGTACTAAGTACTTAGATTTATATCACATTATATACTATAATGTGTATAAACTGAGGACAGATATTTCATGCCACTCAATATTTGGAACAATTATATCATCACATTTAGAACAAATAAATGAATTAACTGAATTAAAATTTTTATTTACATGACCTAACTTACATTTTAGTGTGCATCTAAATCTACAAACAATTTTATAACAACAACCGCTTACACACGCATCAATTTTCACCAATCAGGAAATATCATTTGGTTTATACCAATAACATTTATTACAATCAGTACACGTTTGATTTTTTTTAAATCCAAAATTTTTAAGAAGTAAGTTTTGTTGACGATGAATTCTTTGTAATTTAATTATTCCTATTGGTAATACATATTCTTTAACCAGTTCTTTAGTTAATGTTGGTAAATATGATGTTTTGTCTACAAGATCCATTTTTATTCTTAAATATATTTATTCAATATAAATTTATCAATTTTTAATTAAATATATAATGAGTAATACTATTGATGTTAAACAATTTCTTAATTTAAGTAATAGTGAATATCATTTTTTTAGTTATGCTGATTTACATATTGATAAGATTAGTCAAATAATTGGTCGAGTTAGTGAAACTATTGAATATTATCCAAGTAAAATATTAGGATACTATATGATATTTTCTGAATCTTCTGACAAAACTCATAGTGTTGCATCACTTCATCGCAAAACAAATTATATGGATGATACAATTAGAGGTATTTCAATAAAGTTATCAGAACAAGAACTTATTTTATTGATGAATTCTATCGATCCTGATTATATTTTATGTAAAATCACAGTATATTTATCAAGAGTTTATGAACCAGAAAGTATTCAATGTTATACATTTGTAAAAAAATTTATTGGTAATCCTAAAAAAATTTTACCATCGATTGAATATTTACAATCAATAAATACTATGTTATGTGATAGACAAAAATTAAAACCTGGTTGTACTACACAACCAATTTGTTTTTATTATGTTAAAACCAAAAGAAAAAATATTCCTAATTCTAAAATATTATCATTTGGAACACCTCAATTCTTTGGAGTATATGATCATGTAAAATATTCAAATATTATTCAACAATAAAAAATTGATTTATAATTATGTTATTTAAATTAAATATATAAATTAAATGACTGACGAAGAATTCCACATTTCGATTGCAAAAATTATTGAAAAACAATTGAAAGACCCTGATAGATGTTTTAGTGAAATGATGAAACTAAAATATCCTGGTTCTAAAGATGCATATGTAAAATTAGAACATGCACGATTCTTTTATGAAAAATACGCTAAAATTTTATATGAAGATATTAAACTAGACAAAGAATTTACCGCTAATTGTTATAACAAAAACAAAGAAATATTTTTAAATGCTCACAAAGAATATAAACCTAAAAAGTAATTTTTTATATAAAACAAAATTTAATTATTAAAATTAAATTTTATTTGGCTTAAATATATTTAAAATATGATTGGTTTGTACATATACTTTTATATTGGACAATTTTTGTTCTATGCCTGGGTATTATAAATAAAAATATAAACAAAAATATTGTATTTAAATTACAAAAAATGTTAAAAATTGTATTAAAAATGAATGAAAAAAATAATAATTTTTAAAATAAAAAAATTAAATTTTTTATTTTTAAAAAACTACACACACACACAATATTAAAAAATAATATTTAGACTTTTTAGTTAAAAAAATAAAAAGTAAAAAAGACAAATAAACGAAAAAGCGGAAAAATAAAAAAGTACAGTAGGTGGATAGCGGAAAAATGCGGAATTTGCGGAAAAAAGCGGAAAATATTAAAACAATATAAAGAATTTTTTTATAATATATAAGTATATATATGGTCAAATATACTTGTCCAAAATGCTTAAAAGATTTTTCAAGAAAAAATGATTTGAAATATCATTTAGAAAAGAAAAAGAATCCATGTGTACCAAATAATATAATTATTGAAGAAGTAAATACAAACTCCGCACAAACACACACAAACTCCGCACAACCAAATACAGAAATTATTATTAAAGAAGATAAGTCTTGTTTATATTGTGGTTTAGCTTTTGCGAGAAAAGATACATTAAAAAGACATATGGATAAATTTTGTAAAGTAAAAAAATTACAACATGAAGAAAAAGAAACAATTTTAGAACTATTAATACAAAAAGATAAACAGATTGAAGAAATAAAAAATGACAGAGATACGCAAAATAAACAAATTGATGAATTAAAGAATATAATATTAGATTTAAAAAAACAAATCGACAAGGAATTAGGAAAAGCCAGAACAAATAATATAAATAAAGGAGTTATTAACAATTTTAATATACCACAAAATAAATTAGTAAACTTTGGTTCCGAAGATGTGACTAAAATACCAAAAGATTGTTTATACAATGTACTAAAAAAAACTGGCTACCCAGCATTAGTAGAATGTTTAAAAACAATACATGATAATAAAGAATATCCACAAGGTATGAATACATTTATTTCTGATAAAAGTAGAGGTAAAGGTATGATATGGCAAGATGGTGATTGGAAACAAGCTACAATTAAAAAAATATTTGCATCAGTCATGAATAAAATAGATTCTTATATAAATCATTGTGAAATGTGTATTGAAAATGGTAAATACAATTCTAAAAAAGATCCAAAAGGTACAGATATTTTAGAAACGTTAGAACAAAGATTAAAAAAATATTATAACAGATACATGGGTGACGATACAACTGTTAGTAAAAAGATCTGTAAAGATTTTGAAAAAATGACAAAAGACAATATTATTAATGAACTGTGTAATATCAAAACTAATGTTATGAATAACTACAATAAAATATTAGAAGATTTGGATAAAAACAATAAAATTCTTAACAAAGAAGAAACTAAACAAAGTATCACAAACGACAGAGATTCAATGCTTAATAAAATTGAAGATATTAAAGAAAATTCTCTAAATACTAAAAAATATTTAGAAACCAAAAATAATATAGATTCTGACTCTGATTCTGACTCTGATTCTGATTTTGACTCTGACACCGAATCTGTTTCAAATGATGTGTTAGAAGATGAGGAATATATTTATAAGGAAGTAACACTAGCTAGTGGTCTAAGAGTAAAAAAATGGCTTAGAAAAGACCAAGAATATCCCTAGTTTCCATTATTTGATAGAATTGAACTAATTCTTTCTAAATAATCTTTATGTTTTATGTTATAATAAGTAATTTCTTCTTCATATTTTTTAATCCAGTAAGCTGGAGTATAATTTTTATCAAAATCTTTTTTCAAATACAAATACATTGGCATTTGTAGTTGTGCATGAATTTCGTCATAAGGTATATCTACTTTAAAATTGTTGCACCACAAATACAATTTGGAATCTGGAATAAATAGCATATCGGCTAAAACTTTTCTAGTTTCACCCCATATTCCATTAGTTTCAATAGTTAACCTATTAAATCTATTAGAAGGTGTTGTATCCGCAAAATATTTTAACTTGGATATATTTTCTGTCTCAGGTTTAATAAATATTTGGATAAAATTATATTGATTAGTTGCACTTACTTGTTCAAATATATTAATAAATTCATCAGGTACACGTTCAAAGTCATATACGAAATTATCTTTTAGACTAGCAATAGTAGAATAAGGATGTGATTCCCCTTCTTTAATCAAATGAAATAATCCAATAGGATTTTCTTTATTTAGTTTGATAATAGATTCAAATCCATCTAAAAAATTATCATATCGCTCAATCAACTCTTGATCATGTGTGGATTCATGTTCTTTATAAAGATTGTACATATTGTCTTTTATATTAACTTTAATTTAAATTTAATTATAATATTAAATAAACAATTTTTTATTATTATCATAATTTTATAATTTTTGGATTTTGTGATTTACATAAAAATTTATTTTACTTTATAATTTCATATAATATAAATAATATATAGATGGAAGAAGATTTTTTAACAAAATTAACAGAAAGTTATAAATTGTATCCAAAAGAAAAATATGAACAATTATTGAAACCACATGAAATAACTGGATTTCCTTTAGACGAATTTGTGATAATAAATGAAATATATTTTAAAATGTTAGATGATATTAAAATATATATATTGGAAAACAATTTAGGATTATATGATAATAAAGAAGATATAGTAGATGAACCATATAAAAATCAAAACATGTCTGAAAGAAATGCAAACCATCTAAGAGATTTGTATTTTTGTAGAGTAAATGGTATACCATAAATAATATTTTTATATTACTACTATATATAACATAAAATGAATATATTAGTAACAAATTTTAATACCATTGTTAACAATATTATAAATTTAATACAAATCAATGAACAATTAAATAAAATATTATTTAAGTGTAGTTATAGAATATTTGATAATAAATCAAAAGTGTTTATACAAGAAGAAAAATACATTTTATGTTTCTGTTTAGGTGGAATGGCTTATCAATATTATAATAACATATTATCTAAATATTTTAACGAGAAAATAACGCTTAACACAATGGATTATGATATATCATTTAGTTTACCGGTTAAAACATCTGAAAATATAAAAATTATAACTGAACAAATTACAGATATATATACAAGAAGTATTCAAAATTATATTTTTGAATTTGAATATAATTATAAAAAATATAAAATAACTAAAAATAATTTTGAAATTAAGTTTGTAAATAAATTTGATAGATTACAAATGATAATAAATTGTAAGATTGGTAATTATCAATTTCATATATTAGAATTATGTTTTTGGTATAATGGTAAAATAAGTGATAATTACACAATTAATGATTTTGAACAAGATAAATTATTTATATACATATGTAATAATGGACTAAAAAATTATTTATTACCTTTAGATAAATTGATTAAAACAACATTTTATGCATTACAGGATAATTATGAAAAGGAAAATTTTAGTAAATGCAATAAATATCTTGATAGAGTAAGATACATAAAATTAGTTCATGATGAATATTATTCGAGTAGTAAAAATAATATTTTATTAAACTACATATTTAGAAACTATATGAGAGTAATATATAAAAAATATAAAATGATGTTTGATTATCCTTTTATAAGTTCAAAATTATTAGTAGATATTTATAATAAAGAGTTAGTAAAATGTATTTATAGAGAATTAAGAACAAATTCACACAAAATTTTTATAGAAAATATAAATAAATTTAAAAAAATATGTGAGCAAAAAGAAAATAAATTAAATCATGGTGAATTAACTGAAGAAGATATTGAAAAACAATTAGAATAAACAATTTTTAGTTAAAGTCAATATATTTTAGATTAGATGGTAAACTATTATAGTTTAGTTTATAAATATTTTCCTTTCCATATTTACCTACTCTTAAATTTAAGAATACAAGTGATTCTGGTAGTTTTTCAATCAATTGATTATAATTAGTTTTTCCAAAATCTCCTCTTAAACATTTTAATCCATTAGGTAAATTAGATAATGTGGTTTTAGATTTTTGTAATAGTACATCTAATATTTCAATTGACTCTGGTAAATCATCAAACAACTCATCATTAATTGAACCAGTATTTATAGCTAATTTTTTTAGTCCATTATTCAATTTTGTAATATGAATATTTTTCATCTGTGCATGTATTTCAATTGATTCAACAGTTTCAGGAATAGGACCAATATTTGTATTAAGACTATCATTGAAAATATACAATTCAAGATTTTTAATATTAGATGGTAAACTCATATAATCATTTAAATTAGAATGATGAACTGATAAATATTTTAATGTATGAGGTATAGTTGTGTTTGATGAAACCAAATCGTATGATTTTATACTCAGATACTTTAATTTTGGTGGTAATATAGGTTCTTGAGATAAAAAATTAATCCCTGAACCAATATCGATATAAGTTAAAGTTGTAGGTAAATTTGCAATTGTAAAATCACCATCTGAAATCATTAAAGTTTTTAGTTTATCAGGCAGAATTATTGGTATTTTGCTAATATATTCATTTGAACCAGAACATGTAATTGATAATTCTCTTAGTTTGGTTGGTAAATTAACTATAGAGTGAGAACAATCTTCAAATATTAATCTACGCAAGTTACTTGGATAAACAGGTTTAAAATCTGAATCAGAAGAGTTGACTAACATTAGTTTATGTAAAGATTCTGGTAATTCAGGTAGATATTTAGATTCAAAATCCTTATTAAATTCCCATGCCCATACCAAATGTGTTAAAGTTTTAGGTAAGACATTAATAGGATGTTCACATTTTGCTGTAATTTCTAAATGTGTTAATTTAGGTGGTAAAATTGTATTATTCTCAATTATAGGACACTCTAACCTATTTAAACTTTTAGGCAAATTATCTATAGGAAAATCATAATTATAAGAACTAAAATCTTTTAGATTAGGGGGAAATTTATTGATTTTAACATCACATGTGAAAATATCGAGTGAATCTAAATTGATAAGTAAATCTAAATCTAAATCTTTATCTGAAGACAACTCATGTATCGACAATATTTTTAGTGAAACAGGTAAAGTTGGATAGTTATTATCATAACTAGACATCTTCATGCATTCAATTGTCTGAGGAAATGAATCGAATATTAAATTTGCATTAAAATTTAAATATAATATTTTTAAATTTGCTGGCAATTTGTTAATTTTTTGTGTAAATGAATTTGTTTCGATATGAATAGTTTTAATACAATCGGGCAATTTATCTATTGGTTGATTATATTCATGTTGAATTTTAACTTTGGTAATGCCTTGGTTTATCATCCACTTAATCACTTCATCTGTTAACTCAAATGTATTTTTTCTTAAAAATAGTGTTTTCATTATACTAAATTATTATTTAGTATAATATAATTATAAAAAATCAAATTTTTATTAATCACAATAGTGACCACCATTACTTAAATAAAATGCCTCATTACAATGTTTACATTCGTAATAAAATCTCATTTCATTTTCACCATTAAATTTAAATCCTATAATAAATTCCTTATCAGGATCAAATTGTGATTCTTTTTTGATTTCTATATTACCCATTGAATATACGTCAGTGTATCCTTTCAGTTCAAAAACATCTTGTCTAGTAAATTTCTTTCTTACTTGTTGTACATAAGTTTCTTTTTTTACAATTGGTATATCGTGATATTTTTTAGACGCGAGTACAGTATAATAAGTATTTTGTCTTTGTTTATAAACATTTTCTAGTTCATGTTTACGACTAAAATTTTTTTCTTTTTCGTATGCATGATAAGCATTCATCATTGCTTCGTTTAACTCATTAATATTTGGATAAGGACCTGGAAAATATGGAGAATTAATATGCTCATATGGATATGATGAATTAGTTGGATAAGATGAAGTATTATTCACATATGCTGCAACTGAAGTACAGTTTTGTCCAGAACTAGAATATGATAAATAAGAACCTGAACAACTAGATGAACCAGTAATCGAACCAGTAGATTGTCCAGTCAAATTTGACTTTCTAATTGATTCGCGAATATTTTTAGCAGCATCTTCTGCAGCATTCCACGCATTTAAATGTCCTCCATCTGCAAATCCAGTCTTATTAACTTGATAAGCTTGTTGAACTCGTAAATCTGCAATTGATTGCATTAGTTCAGCTGCTTCTGATAAATTACCTTTGGTTGGCTGTGTCCAGTGTCCACCAATTCCACCAACAAATTCCATTCCATATTCTTCTTTAGCTAAAAACTCTGCTGACTTGTAAGATAAACGTGTATTAGATGAATTGGTAGAATATGAACTTGAATTAGATGAATTAGCATTATATTCAGACCATGCGTTTGCAAAAGGATCTGTTGAATAATTTGAACTATCCATTATTTAGATTATTATTACTTTTATTATATATTATTTTTATAAATAATATATCAATTTTTATAACTGATTATAAATAATTTTGTTTGCTACTAGTCCTAAACCTACTCCTAGTATAATTCCAATACAATAATTGACTCTATCATAAAATAATGTATTTTGTTCTGATACTAAATATGGTTTAGACATATATTTAGTAAATCTGTAAACAAAACTTTTTTCAAGTTCTTGATCATATTCATTTAATTTAGCCAATAAATATCCAAGTACATTATGCTGATAGTCTAAGTCATCTAATTTTGAATAATCAGTATCATAATTTTTAGCATTCCAATATATTTTTTTAATTAATTCAGGATGGTACATTGCTTCTAATCCAGTTTCTGGTAAATACATTGGTTTTTTAGTTTGTAGATAATCAATAAATTTATCCATAACTTCAAAACTAGTTTCTCTGCATGCTTCACCAAACAATCCTATATTACAATACAAAATAGATTGAACACTTGAAGTATTAAAGTCATTGAAAGATTTAATTGGTGAATATAATATTGATTCTAATTGTTGAGCCATTTGTTCTTGAGTTAAATTACTTGTACATTTCCAACACATTTTTATAATATATATTAAATAATTTGTATTTAAGTAAACTTAAATAAAAAATGAAAAAGTATAATAAAAAAATAGTTATTATATAAAATAATGACAGAAACTAAAGTTAATAAACAACTTGATCTAGCTAATATATTTAACAAATTTTTAAAAAAAACAAATCTATCCGACAAATATTTTGAAAAAACCAAAGAATTTATTCAAGACAAAGATTTAGATTATATTATAATCAATTATACTAAAATTGAAAAAACATGGTCAGAAAATCCAATTGAATTAGACAGTGATTTACTAAAAGAAAAATTTTACGAATCGGTTGGAGAATATATTTTAGAAGGAAATTATGATGTATTAAATGAAAAACATTCTATTATATTACTCTTTACTCATATTAAACCTAAATTAATTTATACAATAATCAAATATGTTTATCCACTATCTGATAAGTCAATCAAATCAATTTACAATTATAGATATATAGTTTCGATTTATTTGATTTTAGAAGTAAAACCTCAGATAGTTAAGTTTTTGGAAAATAAAGATTATGAAGGACTAGGATTAATTACTACTGAATATTATGAACTTGCCAATAAATTAATTGAAGATGGAATAATATTGAATACTTTGTATCCTAAATTAAATGAATCAAGTCATTATAAAAATTTATCAATATATGATTTATTTGTACATTCGTCTTATGTTACAGAAAATTTTCATACGAGTTTACTTTGGTTAAAAATAATTTTTAACCAATTGGTAAATTTATCACCCGATGAATATTTTATATTTAATGATTTGCCGGTTAATATAAAATCTTTAGAATTGTTGACACAAATAGTATCTGATAAAAATTCAAAAACTATAGACCATATAATTGATGAATCTGATACAAATACTAGTGATTATTTTAATAAATTCATTTATTATTTGAATAAATTATATTATTATATGAAAAAAAGAAGTGTATTGGACAAATATATATTAAATTTTAAAAAATTAGATTATTATATTGATTACTATTATACACAAATATTTGCATCTAGACCCAATGACATTATTAAGCTAGATAACATTAATGTTAATGATAATGTTAATTTTATATTTGATACAGTAACTATTGGTCATAATGAATTAACAAAATTTTTTATTAAATGTTTTGAACAATCAATTGATTTAATCGCGATTGAGAAAATTTACATAATTATGATATGGACTAGAAGAATATATCATAAATTGGGAAAATATAATTCAATAGTAAGTTATAATATAAAATCTAATGAATATAGTGTAAAAATTGGTATAAAATACCAAGTAATATCTAGAGAAGAATATTTATCAGATATTCAATTATATTTAGATGAAGTTGATGTATATATAAGTGATTTTATAATTGGTAATATTCAAAATTTTATTGAAAAAGATTATTTGGAAATTAAAGCATTAGAATCAGTAAATAAATTTAAAAAATGTGCTGTATGTTTAGACCAAGTTGAAATACCGTCGGACCGAATAGTTTGTATTGGATGCAAAAATATATTTCATGAAACTTGTATAAATCATCTATTCGAACAGGGTTTTAATAATTGTCCAATTTGTGATGAACCAATTCTAAGTGTTTTGTTAACTTTTTCAGAAATTAAATATAACTTTTTTAATGATATTTTAATTGGATACAAAAATAAGAAATAATTTTATTTTATGATTATAATATTATAAAATGAAAGAGTTAAAATATAAAGAGATTATACAATTTTCACCAATAAGAACTGGTAGTACGCTTGTTTACAATATTGTTAAAAAAATATTAGGAAATGTAACTAAAACACATGGTTATAAAAATGAAAGTGATAATTTATATGTGGTCTCAATTAGACATCCTTATAATTCTATAATTTCAAAAGCATTAGTTTTCAATGAAGAAATAAATTTAGAAAATATAAAAAAATACACAGAAATTTATATGAATAATGGTGGAAGAATAATAGCAAATAATAATTTTAATGAGCCTAATGTAATTTTACTATACTACGAAGATTTTTTCTTAGACACAAGTTTAATAATTAAAAAATTAGAAGAAAAAATAAATATTAAAATTGATGAAGAAATAAAAATAAAATTAGTTGAAGAGTTTAATATTACAAATATGGAAATAATTTCTAACAGTTATGATAATTTTGATTTTTATGATAAAGAAACTCATATTCATGGTAATCATATAAGTAAATATAAAGGTTTAACTGATTATACAAATATTCTTGGAGATGAAGAACTTAATTATCTAAAAAACGATATTGAATTAAATAAAATAATTAAAAAGTACTATAATAATAATTAAAAATAATTATTTGATAAATTTAAAAATAGTTAGACCATTTCAACTAATAGTGCTTGAGTGTCTGATTCGGTTGTTGGAACTGGAATCTCACGTTCTGGTTCTTCACTAGGTTCTGTTTCCAACCCATCAATCCAAACATCAATTCCCTTAGAATCATCCTTCTTATCATTCTTGATAATTCCGCTTACAAACATAGAACCTAACCACGCAACAATACTTTTGGTAGGTGGTTTTGTCAAGATTGTCTTTTTATTTCTAGACTTTTTCTTAACAGTTAGCTTTAGTGCAGAAAAATCATGATGGTCTATGGTAACAAATTTGACTCCATATTTTGACTTGATTTCCTCAATAATACTCCTAACTTTTGTCCAGTTCTTTTCATCAAGTCCTGCAGTAATTTCATCGTTAAAAATAATTTTTACTTTAGACAAACCTAAAAGTATAGGCATAAATGCTCGAAGTGTAAGAATTCTCTTTTCTTCACCACCACTTGGCTTTTCAAAACAATTGTTTAAAGTAGATTCATTAATCAAGTTATCAATACCCAATATTTCAGCATAAGCACACAAAGTTTTTGAGTAAATTTCTGGGTCAACCTTATCATAAATGTAATCAGCCATTGTGATTCCAATTGGTCTGGTGTCTTTTGGTAATCTCATTCTTTGGTCAAGATATAGCCAGCCATTTTTATAAGTTTTCATCAAATGTACAACTTTTCTAGACATCCATGTTGTTTTACCTCCTCCCGATTCTGCATATAATCTAATTTCAGATAAAGTAGGATCAGCAAATGAACTTAGAATTTGAGCAGGATTAGTTAATTCTTCCAAGTTATCTATGTTTCTCTTGGCATAGTTTTCAATGAATAGCTCCATCGTACCCCAAGTAGCTGTTGATGTAAGTGCATCACGAACAGTACAGAACAACCACCATGTTGTTCCATAAAAACCACTAATAATATAAAACATTGCAAACACTTCAACTATTCCAGAATCTTTACTCGATGACTCAAATACATAATAAGTTGTAAATGCAGACAGAGTATATTGTAACCAATCTAAAATCCAGTAAAATATGTAAACAACTCTTCTATGATTTCTACTGATTGAATCTGCTGTCAAACTATTTGTTTCGATATCATTGATAGTATTAGAACCTAAACCATTAACATAATACACAAGATAAGTTTCCCACAAATTTCTAACAATATCAGTATGTTTATTGACTTCTTTTTGTAAATTCTTTCTACCCACATAATCATTTCTTAGTACTCCAAGTCCAAAAACAAAGAACAAGCATAGTGTACCCAAAATAGTACCCATAGACTGATAAGATACTCGAGAACCTAATGCAATTACAGAACTGAAAATCTTGAAGAATGGTTCTATAATATTGAGTATATTTAAACTCAGATTTTCTAGTGCACTAGCACCATCTGGCACAATCATGTGAATTTTTTCTTGCTTTTCCAAATAAGATGGATCTACTTGAATCATAAATTCAGATAAATACCTCAAAATACTTGACTTTAGTTTAGGAATAAACACCTTGTGTTGAAATTGATCTTTTCCAATACCCAAAAGGATTTTGTACAAGAAATTAATCATCACCAATCTAGTTAGAACTTGGACCATATTGTTTCGATTCATTCCAGCAATAATCAAGGTTTCCACATAGTTCAGATAAGCCATCAATCCAATAAAGCCTAGGATTACACCAAAATATGGTAATAACCTATGGGTCATCACAACCCTTCTAAGGTGATATGATAAATCTGATAACATAGTGTATTGAAATTGTACTTACTATAAAATAGAATATTGGTTAAAAATATACTAATTCAATAATAAAGTACAAAGAATATAATACTTTAACCTAAATATCAAACTCTTATAATATTCAATTTTTATATATGTAAAGTATATACATGTATATATTAAATATTATATAAATTATTAGATTCTATCAATCATAAAGGACAGCACAGAGACACACATTCTATTAAATACCACAACCTTATGAGCTGATGAGCAAAATGGGTTAGGATGTCCCATAATATACTCTGCATTTGATTCAATTAGTCTAGACTTTAGCCTCTCAAGCCTGTTCTTAATTTGCTGGCTTGAAGGAATAATATATCTGTCTGCAAATAGGTCTACCCTTTCTAGAATAGTTCCATATGTCTGCTCATAAACTTGATAAACATTATCGGTAGCAAGCTTAATATTATCCATATACATAATTTCACTAGGATGTAGTGAAATCAGTTCAACAATTGCCTTTGCAATATACGGAAAAAATTCATTGTAATTAGTATGTGAAAAACTAGTCCTAATTCTCTTTAGTCCATCATGCTCTGGATTTAAAATCTGGTAAACCTTAGTATTATATGGATAAGTGGACCAAGCCTTTAGTCCAATAATATTATCATCGGACTCCACACTATAAGTGTGAAATTCAACAACCAAAAACTTGGAATCATTATACTTGATCATAATCTCATTTTGAGAATTAATAATCAGATTGTAAGGATAATACATAGAAATAAAATTCAGAATAGAATTAATACTTGTAAAGTTTGTACGATTTCCATGATAATACAGCATCGGGCTTGTATAATCAATATTATCCTTGATTAATTCAATGTTCTTGACCTTATCATTAATAGTCATATCCAGGTCCTTATGATAATAATCTGATGATTCCTTGATATCAATTGTATCCATTGTACCAATTGTACTCATTGTATCAATAATCTTAACTGTATCCATTTTTGTTATGTTTTATAATGATATTTACTAATTAGAAGCTTTAACAATGATTAATTTCAATTTTTTGTGTTTATATAAAATATTAATTTTAATCATCAGATTCAGATTCTGTAGCCCAAATTGATTCTGTATCTGAATCATCTGTATTAAGATTAATTACAGATTTTTCATCTTCTGGTTCTGACTCATTATCTAACTCATTATCTAACTCATCAGATTCTTCATCAGATTGATAATGATATTCATCTTCTTCATCTGAATCATTACAAGCATCAGTTTTTCTAATTGTTATACATTCGCATCTACACATTGGACACTCATCTTTTTTTAGTTTTGTCCAGCATTCAATGCATAAAGCATGTTCACAATTAGTTTTAGTTATTGTTTTGTCCAAACATACACAACATTCATTTGTATCCATGTATTCACCATCAAAAATATCAAAACCTAAATATTCTTGATTAATTTGTTGATCAGTAACTAAACAACCTAGAAATTTATTTAATTCTAGTTTTGTTAATATTTCTTTGATTTCTAGCAAATATGATTTAATTTTTTCAGAACTGAATTCTTTGGAATCTAGTGAATATGTAAATACATTGTAATTTTCTAGACATAATCCATGATCTCTTGTAAATATTTTATTCGAATCTAAATTAAAAATATATTTAAAATCATTATCCGAACAACATATTTTAACTATACGAAGTTCAGCATTTACTGTTAATCCACTAACTATCTTAATTACATTTAGTTCAGAAACATAAGTTTCACAACAAGAAGAAACATTCTCTTTAAAATATTTGTTTGCTAAATTAAATATGAAAGTTGCTGTATCTGTCATGTATTATAAATATCTTATTTAATTCTAATATTAAACTTAATAATTCAATTTTTTATAAAAAATACATATTTAATTTTATCCTAATTTATCTTTTACACATTGATAATATTTTTTAAGATGTAAACTTGATTTTTTGTTATATTTTTCACTAATATTTATATATTGGTGAGATTTCATAAAATCATTAAATTCCTTGGTACATATATTATCTACAAAAAATTTATTATTTCGTCTGTTTTCCATTATTGAATAACAAATACCTAATCCAATAATTCCTATTGATATTGTAAAGTTCATTTATTGTATAATTGGTTGATATTAAATAAAAATTACAATTTTTTATTTAACCATTTACATTTTAATTAGTTTTTCTATATAAAAATTTAACCAAATAAGCATAAAAATCTGGCATAGGTGTATTTAAATGTTTAATATATTTATCAACCAAGGTTATATTGTTTTCATCAAGTTCTTCTGTATTTATAAAATATAAAGATGTTATCAAATAAATTAATCTGGCTAAAGTACATAATACACATGAACCTTCTTTACTCTGGTCTTTAATAATTCTGTTGAGAAATTTAATTTCAACTAATGGATTTTTTAGTTCAAGTTTATTTTTAACCAAATCTGGTAATTTTTTCATCCAAGGATCTACAATCAAAATATTATACAACCCAATTTTTTTAGTTTCTAGCTCTGTATAATTAGTTAATTCATCAATTATTTCATCAATTAATTCATTAGGCTCTTCTTCATCTGATAATATATTAGATATTTCTTCTGTTGATTCTAAGATATCATGTTCATGTTCTTTATTATTGTCGTAATTAATATCATCTGATTTTTTTATCTTAATAATAAATCGAGAATGTTGTTTCCAAGAAGTAACAGCGAAAGTATACTCAGATAATATAAATTTATTTAAATCACAAGTATTAAATACACGTGGACAACAATAACTATTAAATTGAGGATATTTTTCAAATAATAAATTTAACATCCATCCTGCTCTTCCACTAGTTATACCATTTTTTCCAAATAAAAACTTACCTTCTGACATCTTTACAGGATTATCTTGAGAATTAATTTCATTGTGATCAGTTAATTCATTCCAACTTTGATAAAATTCTGGTATATCAAATGGAATAACTAAACCTAGCAATTTAGTTTCCTTTAATGTATGACCTGTAGTCATTTTACATTTTTTACAATATAATTCTAACATTCTTAAATTAATAGCAATTTCTACCATAAAATCTTTAACACAATCTGGATAAAATTTAGCATGTGATGTTCCAGTTTTAGGCCTAATAGGTATTTTTTTATTTCCTAAATTTAATTCATAACAAGGTAAAAACCTATAGTATTTTGCCAAATCTCTACCCACAAAGTAATATTGGATTTTGTTTAGATCCGATTTACTAACACACAAGTCTATATCTATAATATTCGGTTTTAAATATGATATTCTTGAAAGCACAAACATTTTTTTATTTGAATCATTATTTTCTATTTTTACAATCAACTGATTAATCTGTTCTTTATGGGTATCATAATTTGGTTTAAAAGTTCTAGGATGGGTTTCTTCCTTAATATCATTAATTTCTATTGGATTTCTACCACTAATTATATTAATTATTATGTTATCAATTTCAGTATTGACTATAGAAACATGTGGATTCATTACTATTAAATTATATATTTATATTTTAATATAAATAAATAAAAATCAATTTTTATAATTGAATTATAATGTGTTAATAGCTTTTCTTACTACAAGAAATAGTTCATCAATTATACCTTCAGACTTTAATTTTTCTAGATTAAAATTACCAGTTGAACTCATCATAATTTTTTTTATTACAAATCTGATTTCATCCTTTATATCAGGTTCAAATTTACTAGAATCAAATGAATAGATTGATGAGAATTCTTGAATGGCAAGTTGACCGAATCCTGTGGGTGAATTAATTAGCATCCGTAATTGAATTTCTTTTGGTTGTTTAACAAAAGACTTTTTTGCTTTGTCATTTAGACTTGAAAATACAATTGAATCTGAAAGTAAAGCCTTAGTTAATATATTGTTAACCATTAGCTCAATTTTATCTAAATTTGCATAAAAAGTTTTAATTTCATTACACATTGGAAATCTTTTAACAACACTAGGTAGTTCAGAAACTTTTAGAATCCAAGGAATTTTTTCTTTACGTAGTTTGTGTAAATCATAATAAGGACCAGTTTTGATTTTATTATAATTTAGTGTACCAGATGCTGTTGGGACCATTGAATAAGAAACGAATCCTTCATAATCAACGATTGGTTCCCAATTTAAATTAATATTGTTAGGAGGATTTAACTGGAAAAATTTAGATTCTGAAAATTCTCCAAATATTACTTTATGTAAATCGTTTAATAATTTGTTAACAGATTCAGTATGATTTACTATCCAATAAGCTGGTTCAATCATACCACATGCAACAATTGAATTTGAAAAATCATAATGAGGATAATATTTTACTCTGGATTCAGAAGCAAGTGATACTCCAAGTACTGTAATAGAACTTGAATCATATGATATTGCTAGTTCTGTATGAGTTAGTGCACCTGCAAATACAGCTTTACGATTTGCACAAATTGATTCCATACTTAGGGTAATTGAATCTGTTTCTCTTGAACCAAGATTATCTCCAATTAAGTTAATTAATTGATTAATTTTAATCAAAGCTTGATGTCCATGAGTCTTAAATGCATCTAGATAATTACAATTTTCATATAATTCTTTTAGTTTAACATCTGAAAAAACCAAGCTAGCTAATAGTGCGTTAACTGTATAGTCATGCATTTGAGGTCCAACAATAACTGTGGATTGGGTTGAAAATACCAATAGAGGAATCTCAAGTTCTTCACACATCTCAGAAATAAGGATAGCTAGTTCATCTCCTGATGATTTAATAAAGTTTTTCATAAATGTTTCGATTGTTTTGTTTTTATACTTGGTACAACCTAAAAGTGAACCATCTTTCTTAAATGTAAGAGCAAGTCCTTCTTCGATTTCCCTATTTAAAACTAGTCTGGTTATCAAGTTAATTTGATCCAGATCCAAATGTTCTAAGCTTAAATTAAGATTTTGAATAAGTTCTTCTTCTTTATCAGTAACACGCCCAACATCTATATTATCTGTTGATGTAATTCCATCTTGTACATGTAATCCAGTAAGTGCCTCAGTTCCACGTTCCAAATGAAATTTAATTGGAATCCAAATATCCGAATCTGATAACCAAAATGTAGTTCCTCGAGTTTGACGACTCCATTTGGGTCTCCAAAGTCTATTATGTTCCAGATAATTCATTCGTAAAATTCTAGGTTCTGAATGTGAATCTGTTACTCGATAAAATTGTGAACCAAATACATCTTTCATTCCTTCCAACCCAAACTTTTTGTACAAATAATTAACATATTGGGTTATGTCCATAGAATCAGTATTTGTATCAAAAATTATGGTTGAAAAATAATCCATGATTGGGTTGATGGTTTGTACAAATATATCAAATCCACAATTGATTTGTTCATTCCATCCATATGCAAAAACTAATTGAGGGATATAATTGGAAAGATTTTCTGGATGGTTATGTGTATACATTGAATCCAGAATTGTTATTTTAATACCATCTGGAGCCCATTTGATTGGTGTTCTAAAATTATACAGGTTTGATAAAACAGATGGTTCCATGCCATTTTTATCAGCATCAGCTAAACTGTAAGGTGCGTTCCTAACACAGTCGATTGCAATAATTAATCCTTTAGAAATATTTTCAGGAATTATTGATACAATCCCATCATAATACAATATACAAGAATCAATAATGGAAATCCTGCCTTGTGAAATAGTCACAGATATACGTTTTTTCATTTCGTCATTTACTGATTTGGATAATTTAAGTTCACGAAATTTTTCATATAGTTCTTTGTATTCGTCTCCAACTGGTCGGTTTGTTGTAAGATTTTTTTTTATCAGCCTGGATGTAGTTTGAGCCATAATTTCATCTCGAGATATAATTTCAAGCATTTCTTCGGAAAAATATTGTTTTAGATAAGGAATTAATTTGTTTGAAATAAAATTTGTTTTACCTGCTCCACTTGAACCTCTGACAAAAAATACTGGTAGTTTATATCCATTTGATTCAATAAACTGGTTTGGATTAAATGTCTGATTAACCAATTGATTGTATTCAGGTCTAGATTTAATAAATTCATTAGTATCACCTAAATCTGATATTTTTCCAAAAGAATCTCCCCATGAAAGATAAGAAGAAATTGTTTTAACTTGTTCAGTTTCTAATTGGGAAATTGTTCTTCGTTTGATTGACCATGAATCAGTATTGGTCGTGTGATAAGAACACATATGAGTTTGGATAGTTCTACAAATACTTTCCCAAATATTTTTACCACCAATTAGTTCGAATAATTTGTCTGATCCATATTGAGATAAAATTGCACTACCATATGAACCATGATAAGGATAACCTAAATTGGATTTTCCATACACACACATCGTATTTATTTTTCCAATATCATGAAGTAGACCTGTTAAACCAACAATCCACATATCTTTAATATTGTTAGTTCTAAACATTGAATACCACATTGCTAAAACCGAATGTTCAAATAAACTTTCATGGTGAAATCCACACGAAGCTTTATCACATTTATTTTTCGTTGGATATGCAGTTGGAATTGAATTGGTATTCATATTTTGATGATAATGATCTTTTAACATAAGACCTACAATATCTAATAGTTTAATTTTTTCAACAAAATTTGTAGAACTTGAAAAATCTAATTCCAAATTTAAAATTAACTTTATTTTTTCAAGTCCTAAAACAACCTGATCAATATTAATATTATTAGTATTATTCCAATAATTAGGATTATCTACCTGAGAATTTGATACAAATTGATTAATGATATTAGGATTAATATTATTATTTGGATCCTTAAAATATTCAAAAACTGAATAACATAATTGTGTATTAGTTAGCTCCATTTTAAATTATATTATATAAGTATATTAGTTATATACTATAAGTAAAAATATCAATTTTTATATATATTGGACAATCAAAGCCCTAACTTTGCTTTTTCTAATTCATATATTTTTCTTCTAAGTGCGGTAGTACTCCAACCATGTGAACTTCTATTATGGTAGTATACTGGAGTAGGTAAATCACCACCAGTAAATTTCATACCCATATAGTCGTCTCCTAATATTCTAATATCAGTATTTAATGCTTGTAATCCATTATAAAGTTCAGATTCAGTAGTATAAATAAATACAATATCTACATATTTACAACTTTCAATAAGAATTTTTTTTTCTTCAAAAGATAGTACAGGTTTGTTTTTATTTGGTCTATCGATTGTTGGATCTGTTTATAAAAAGGCTACTAACAGGTCGCATTTAGATTTACTATCTTGTAGCATTAATACATGTCCAGCATGGAACAAGTCAAAACAAGATTCAGTTACGCCAATTTTTTGTCTGCATTGTTTTGTCTAAATTTGATAATTTCATCAATTGATGAAGATTGGTACATTTTAATTTATATTTAATTATTTTATATAAAATTCAATTAAAACTAACTCATTCTTGATTGCAAAAAATTGAATAATTCAGTGTCTGGATATCCATAATATTTATAAAGATTAATTAAATATATTAAAATACAATCAATATATAGAATGGAATTAGTATCTCGTATTAGTATCCCTGAAAGAAGGGTAGCCATCTCCAAGGATGTGCTGGCCAAAGTCTCAGGTACTGCCACAGGTGCTCCCAAGCTCGCTCTTCCGCAGGTGGTTATTGTACCTGCACCTACCTCTCTTCCTAGACCAGAGGACCCTGAACTTATCGCTTTGAGACAGATTGCTCAAGCTGCTCGTGCTCATGATATGAGTATTGAACAGTATCGCAGGTCATTGGCTTCTCAACAACGAGTCCAATCGCAACCTCGACCTAAGGTCGGAGCAAGACCGAGAACTCCTTCTCCTCCTGAACCCACTCCAACACCAAAGCAGAGGATGCTGGCCCGCAAGTACCGCATTACGGACCAAGAGGTGTTGGATGCCAAACGTCGCGCCAAGATCGTCGGAATGACCACCGTTGAGTTCCTTGACCAGATGTCTACGGCAGAGCAGAACCGACCCACTAGGACAAGACGTGAAGTGGTTCCGGTCGAAAGGTTGGTAGACGTTCAGCAAAGGTACTTTAGCGGTATGTTCCATGGACGGAGAGATGGGTGGGATCGCAGGTACGATGGTCCAAGTCGCAAGTAGGTGTGGTGGTGTAATATGTTTTGTTTATGTATGTTTTGTTTATGTATGTTTTGTTTATGTTTTTGTTTATAATAAAAAAATTGTTTAACTAAGTTTTAGACATGTTTATTAATTAAGGTAATAATAAATAATAAATGTCAAATATACATGAATCAAAGCTTCAATCTCCATACTTTGAGTATGTGAGAGATGGGGTAAAAATTTATGAAACTAGAGTCTGTGATGAAAAAAGAATGAATGTAGGAGACTTTTGGTATTTTACCCATAGTTCTGATAGTGGATTAGAAAAAATCAAAACAAGAATTGTAGAAGTAAAAATTTATAGTTCATTTAGAGAAGCAATTGTAGATTCTGGAGTAGCTCAACTACTACCTCAAATTTCTGATTTAGAACAAGCAATTAGTATTTATGAATCTTTTGATAATGGAAATTATAAATTAGATGCAGAAAATTTTGGAGTAGTTAAATTTACAATTGAATTAGTTGCTTAATAGTTTTTATAAAAAAGTTAATAAAACTAAACTTACTAAAGATTCATTTTTTTAACTGTATTATCTAAAAGTTCAATTGCATCATCCATACTTGAACAAAGTTTAAACATTGATAATTCTAAAGATACCAAATCTCTAACTGTATTAACCATATCTACATTATATTGTTGAGAATTAGACATAAAAGTTTCTAGGTATTCATTAATTTTGTTTTCAATATAATTTTTTTTGTCAGAGTTGTTTGTAAATTCCATATCCATTAGTTCAATCTCAATTTTTTTAATAATCTGGTTTGCAATAGGCTGAACAATTTTTTCAATATTTTCCAATACTGTTTCTAACCCATTAGTTTTATCAATTGTAATACAAGATTCTGTTTCTACTGCAGTCTCTTCATCAAAATATACAGTTTGTTCTTCCACATATTTTTCAATTTCCTTTTCAATCAAATTTATAGCTTTGAAAAATTTATTTAAAAACATAAATTCGTTTGCAAATACCATCCAGTTAATAATATCGAGAGCTTTTCCAGTACAACCAAATTTATTACCTTTGGCTTCAGCCATATCTAGTTTAGCTTTTAGGTTAAGATATAATTTTGAATTATCACCTCGACAAACTTCTTCAAGTTTTTTACGTGTTTCTACAGCTTCTGTTGATAGTTTGATACCAAATGCCATAAATCTATTTGTTAAAAATCTATGATATTTTGAACTTAAATCATTTATTGCATGAAATTCAGATGATATTACTAAAGAATCTAATTCTTCTTGTAGTACCATATCTTCGTAATATTGAATAAGAAGTTTATCAAAGTCAGCACGTTTGTTTATAACCATTTTATTTACAAGTTCGTGAGTTAAATTTATTTGGTAATCAAATAAATTTTTAAATTCAATCATAAAATTTAATGGATTGGATTTATAGTATTGGATACCTCTAGACTTAATCATATTAAACTTGTTAATCATTTGATAAATGATTTGAATACTTTCTTGTTTGTATTTTGCTTCAACAAGTTCTTGGGGATAAAATTCTTCATCAAATCTATCTAAAAACCCTATTAGTTCTTCGGGTATCCTATATCTATAATCGAAATAGTCATCATCACCACCATAATTTTTCTTAGGTAAAACACCAGATTCACATCTTAATTTAAGAATAGAAATAAGTGGTGATTGCACTGATTCGGGTAGGACACTAATCCTTTGTAAAAAATCACTATAGTATTCTTGGTAAATAGGAAACATTTTCTTTTTTATATATAATATTTTTTAACAATTATAAGCAATTAGTTATTTCAATTTTTTATATATTATTCCATTTTAGATATTTAATGTAGTTAGTTAGAATATTGACTTTATTGAATTAGATGACGAATTTTTAAACAACAGTTTAATATAATTTTCGTGTTATGATAGAAAAATTAAAAAGCATAAAAATCATATTAAACAAAAAATTGAAAATCATTACATCTCGACTATAGATGAAATTATTAATATACTAAAATAATAAAAAACCTTAGAATGAGCCTTAATAATCTTAACTTTCAGCATGTGGAGGGCAACCTTATTGTTGGAGGAACACTATCTATGGATAGTGTTAGTACTGGTGCTAAACTAGACCTAACAGTTCTAGATACATCAAAGGTATATATTATTGCATCTAATATTCTTTACCAAGAGCTTCAACAAATGGTTGAATCCTTTCCTGTAAATGCACGTGAGGTAGAGATTTGTGATCAGGATGGTAAACAGGTCACAATTATGTATGCACACCGTAAGAAGAATAAGTGTGGAACAATCCAAATTACTATTAGTCCTAAGAATCTGGCATCACATATTCGCATTCCAGAGTCTAAGATTGACCCATCAGCAAATTATTATGTAGATATGGTTAATTATTCACAATTTAATTCTCTGGTTTCAACTAATCTAAAGGTCTCGCTAATTAAGAATGACCTGTTCAAGTTTGCCAATGATTTCAATTCAATTAATATCAATATGATTGTGAATTCATCTGTATACGAATTTATTGAGAAGAACTTTGAGCCTGGTCAGATTCCCGAGAACCTAAATATGATTAATTATAATAATAATGCTCATGTTCACAGTCTTCGATACCAACCTGCAACTATTATTTGTGAGGAGATCTTTGGTCGAGTTATTAGTGAGACATGTGCTGTTTCACAAGGAGAGCTATTTTTCCTAGGAAATGATAATAGTCTACAACCAAAGTTCGTTTCAGGAAACTCAACCCAAATCAAGTTTGATATGAGAAGCAATTCAATTCATTTTACTGGTACCGGCAATACAGACTTTGTCGCAATGTTTGGTATCACCGAGCCTGTTCAGACAATCAAGATTGCTTCAGAGGATGTATCAAATATTGTTTATGAGAATACTTGTCAAGACAATTATGATTTTACAGACAAGTATCTTCCAAAGCTTATTGATTTTGTGAGTACTTATCAGCAACTTGTAGAGTCTCAAAATTCACGCACCAAGCTTGGAGTATTTATGCTTGATAAGGCTTCAGATATTCAAGATGTTATTTTTGATTCTCAAGTATATGATTTTGAAACTGTAAAGGATTCGTTTGAGCATATTATTGTTTCTAATATTATTAATTTTAAGAAACTGTTCAAGCATAAGTATTCTGAGATTATTCTAAAGGATTATTCTACTGGTTCTGTTTCAAAGAAACGGGTTCTTGAACATTGTCCTATTGGAGGATGGATGGGTGGAATTCCTGCTTCTTGTAATCCTGATATGCTATATGGTGGAGCACATGATGGTATGAGACTTCTTCCTCATGCAGTAAGTGCTGTTAGTAACAGTATGACTTCAATGAATTTTAATGCTTAGATATATTTTTATTTAATAATTGTGGTGATTAATTTTTTTTAATATATTTTTATATAATTTTTTTTAATATATTTTTATATAATATTTTTTATATAATATTTAATTATATAATGAGTAATCCGTTTTTTTACTTTTCAAAAAGTAATAATTTTAGTTCTAATGAAAATAATCAAAATATAGATGATAATTTAGTTGATAAAGATTATTTAAAAAAGTTAGCTGATTCTAATAAAAATATTGCTACAAATTTAAATGAAATAGCTGAACAAACAAAAATACCTGAATCTAATTTAATTAATTTTAATGTAGAAAAAAAAAATGTATCAAATGTATGTGGCTCAATAAGTTTAGGATCTGGTGATATTGTTATGAATATTGAACCCAGTTTACAATTAAATGTACAAGGATTAACAAGATTAAAACCTAGAGTAGACGTTGTAAAAACAAATCATGTTGATAGTTTAAAAACTTTCACATCAAAATCCAATAATCTCGATTCCATTGTAAACCTTTCTGTAAATACTATTCAAAATTATAATGTTGAAACACAAAAACAATTAAATATTAAATCTACTATGTTAGGTAATAATATAATTAATGTTGGTGTAGATTCTGATTCAAATTCAGACACTGATTCTGAACCAGAATCCGAACATTTTATAACTAATTCCGGTTGTACTGGTCCTCAAGGTCCGAGAGGTAAACGTGGTAAACGTGGATACGGATTTGGTTATCAAGCACCTCCTAATACAATATTATTTTATAATGGAAGTATTATAACTGGTTCTACTGGATTAATGTATTATCCAAATAATTATGGAGGTACTGGAGAATTATATGTGGCTGGTAAACTTACAGTAGATGGTCCAGTCGACCCAACCTATGTTCAATTTGTTTATCAAAGTACACCACCACCCTATGAATCGAATACTGCATCTATTTTCTTTGATACATTTGGTAATCCTAAATATATAAATCAATTTGGTACAGTTACTGATTTTACTGGTTCAACTGGTTTAACTGGTCCAACTGGACCAACCGGTTCAACTGGTCGTACTGGCTCCACAGGTTATACAGGTTATACTGGTTATACAGGTTATACTGGTTATACTGGTCCCACAGGTTCAACTGGTTACACTGGTTACACTGGATACACTGGTTACACTGGTTATACTGGTCCCACAGGTTCAACTGGTTATACTGGTTATACTGGTTACACTGGTTATACTGGTTATACTGGTTATACTGGTTACACTGGTCCCACAGGTTCAACTGGTTACACTGGTTACACAGGTTACACAGGTTACACTGGACCT
>JACCDY010513538.1_pt1 | contig 60562 bp, 81 predicted proteins | sample 7446391 | NCBI WGS metagenome assembly JACCDY01 (sample SAMN15323451, study PRJNA562643) | freshwater metagenome | isolation source: river surface water | place: USA:Blue River Watershed | collected 2017-08-18
ATAGTGTGTTTCAGAATAGACGGTGTGTAGCTCAGCCTGGTAGAGCTCCTGGTTTGGGACCAGGTGGTCGCATGTTCGAATCGTGTCACACCGACCAATCATGGAAGATTAGCTCAGCGGTAGAGCAACGCCCTTACAAGGCGAAGGTCAAAAGTTCGATCCTTTTATCTTCCACCATTTATGGAGAGTTGGCCGAGTGGTTAAGGCAGCAGTTTGCTAAACTGTCGTTCAGAAATGGGCGCATTGGTTCGAATCCAATACTCTCCGCCAAGTGTTAAAACAAGGATATATAAACATATGTTAAAACCCACAGCAAACTATAGAATGACTAAACAGACTAAAAGAACTTTAGCACTGTCTAGATTTGATAGTCAAGATCAAAGAAATGCTTGGAAACGATCTATGATCCAAGCAGAGCTAGCAGCCCTCATTCAACCAAAACGTGAAAGAGGCCGTAGAGAAGAAAACAAAGAATAATGGAAAAAATAATTTGGCCTTTGTTTGCCAAACCAATATTTAAACGCCCTGTAGATATTTCTGGTTTAGATCTTAGCTCAGTTAAATGGGCTAGAAATTACAACAACTGGATCAGCGAAACACAAAATGTATTAGCTGAACCAGAATTTAAAAATCTAGCAGAAGCTGTCTATGACGGCCTTTGTGAATATTTTTACGGTGTAATGCAGGCTAAAGATACTGTAGAAATTTATTTCACAGAAAGTTGGTTTAATAAAACTGAAAAAGGTCAAATGCATCACAGGCATTGGCATCCAAATTCTATCATATCTGGAATCGTTTATCTGGCATCAGAAGGGACATCCGGAGGCACTAAGTTTATTACTAGCCAATATGATACCATAGAATACGGTATACAAAATGCTAATATCTACAATTCAAGAAGTTGGACTGTAGATCCGGAAGTAGGGACAATGATTCTATTTCCTAGTAATGTAGAACATATGGTGCAAGAATATCTAGGAGACACACCTAGAATAACTCTTTCATTTAACAGTTTTGTTAGAGGAAATGTAAATACAGATCCATTAACAAGATTAAGTTTATAATGCTGCTTTAGCTCAGCCGGTAGAGCAACTGCCTTGTAAGCAGTAGGTCGTCAGTTCGAATCCGACAAGCAGCACCAACTATGGTCGGGTGGCAGAAGCGTATGCGCTGGATTGCAACTCTAGACAAGTTAGGTAACAACTAACCCCGACCTCCAATTTTACCAAAAAGGCTTGACATAGGCCTTTTTTTATCGTATACTAGTTTTGTTGTGTAGCAATACACAACCGGCGAGGTGAAAGGTAGATGAGGATAGACATCGTTGTGGCTCCATGCCGCAATGAACTAATTCTGGCAAACAGTCTTGAAAACTGTTCGTGCTTGAGTGACCCGATATCCAAATACCTGTCAATTGCTGATCGGAAATATTCAGGCCTCTGTAGCCTGTCTATTGCACATTGTCCAGACCGACGACATCGCACAATAGGTCTTGTCAATTGTCCGGTCTATTACTTGACCTTTTACCAGACCGTTTAAATTTAAAAGAGAGAAACACATGAACATCACACTTCGCAAGGCAAACGCAGTTCAAAACAGCATCAATGATGCAATCAAACATATCAAGTTCGAAACTACAATCGAACTCAACGAATTCCAGGATCCTAATTTGGTCCTAACTGATGCAAACAATAAACTGTTTGCCGCAGACGCTCGCAGACAAAAACTTCTGCTAGCATTGTATAACATCCGCGGCCTTGTCGGAACAGCGAATGCTGCCAGTGGAATCGATGTGAATCTTGCAAAAGCGGCATTCATCGACAAAAGAATCGCGCAGCTTGAGGAAATCGCAGGCCTTAAGCCTCACACCGACATTGGTGTGATTCAAGGTAAACTTGAAAAGATCAAGAATTTGAAAGACGAAGCACGTAGTCGTATCTATGGCTACGGTGACACTGTAAGCACTACAGTGGTTAGTCAAGAGCAGATCGATCAGGCTAAGGCAGAAATCCTTAATCTGAAAAAGCAAAAACAAAAGCTCAATGATGAAATTCTTGAGCTCAACATCAAGACAGAAATTCCTCTAACCGAGGATACAGTAAAACTTCTGCAAGAAGAAGCTTTGCTGTAATGGCTATCGCAGAGTATGGAAGAGGTCTATCCGTCCGGTCTCATAAGCCGGGAATCGCAGGTTCGAATCCTGCCTCTGCAACCAAGTTATTGATAGTAGTATGAGATCCGATCAACGACCGAAAGGCGATACCGAGCGGGTGGGACTGCAAAGTTGGTGCATCGTAGGTGCATTGTTGGCTGCAATATGATCAACGGCTTTTTACAGAGTAAAGGGATTGAGCGGTGACGGATTCCATGTTGGGCTGGACTATAGAAGCAGACGCTGTAATGTCTGGGCGGCCTGAGCAACGCCTCAAACCAAGACTTCATTATTACTATCAATATTCAGATAATTAGTTTTATGCGGGAGTAGCTCAGTTGGTAGAGCACTTGCCTTCCAAGCAAGATGTCGCGAGTTCGAACCTCGTCTCCCGCTCCAAATAATATGCTACCAGTTATAGAAGAAAACGATCTAGTTAGAAAATTTAATTTTAGTTCTGTAATTACACAGTCTGACAATGACACCGCCATAGGCATTATTAAATCAATCATTGCTAACGGTAATTATTTTACTAATAGTCCAAAATTTCAAACCAAAGAAAATATATTCGCTCGTCCTGAACCAGTATGGTTAAAATATAGGATGAGCTTTTTATTTTCTGCATTCATGTATTTGGGAAGAGAAGCCAAAGTATCAAACATGATGGCTTGGAGTTTCATGACAAATCTCGAGGGTGCCGAAGATCGTGAAAAACTGTGGCATCACCACTGGCATCCACAACATCCCGATTCCAAAATGCTAAGTGGAATATTCTATTTGCATATTCCTAATGATGTAAAAGATAGAGATTATTGCGGAACAGAGATAGCGCCAAATGGTGTTCAAGGAGATGGTAAATTTTATGTTCGACCAAATGACGGACATTGGATAATCTATCCTAGTGATACTTGGCACAGACCAGGAATAGTTCAGAGCAATCAATATAGATTTATTTTAGCAGTGGACGTTGAATATCAATGAGAATAGGTTGGACAATATATACAGATCCTAAACACGCTGAACACAGTCAATGGAAAGACCTTGTGTATGAAACACCAGAACCGATTTGGCCAATTATCAGAGATCAAAGGAAAGACTCCGATTATCTAATGTGTCCGGCAGTGTCGGACTATTTTTCAAATATGTTTGTAATTAAGTGCCCGTATGATGTTACTATCTCATATGATCGCACAGCAGACATGTATCAAACTGATAGGCTAGGACAAGATTGGTATAACCAAACATTCTTTCCTAGATTTCCTATCGTTAGAAATAATAAGATTGTAGGATCTTGTGTTACGATGCGCATCAACTATCTGTTCGTTGCAGATCAAGATGTAGAAATAGAATCGTTAGATGTTCCGATACTTCACACAGAGTTAACTCGTAACATAAGAATGATTCCGGGAACTATGAATATCCATAAATGGATAAGACCAGTAGATTTTACATTTGAAATAATTGATTTAGATCAACCTTTACATTTAAAAAGAGGTGATCCTTTATTTGCTGTTAAATTTAAAACAGAAGAAAAAATAAATCTAGAGCATATTGAATATTCTAAAGATTTAAAACACATCACTGAAGCATGTCTAGCTTCAAAAAATTTCGTTCCGCGAAAAAGTCTCAAATACAGATATAAGATGGCCGAGCGTTGGTTATTCGGTCGCCGTTGGTTATAATTCTGGCTATCGTATAATGGAGAATACAACTCTCTTCTAAAGAGTGAATGTGGGTTCGATTCCTGCTAGCCGGGCCAAATCGCTCCTGTAGTAAAATGGTATTACACTATCTTGGTAAGATAGAATTCCAAGTTCAATTCTTGGCTGGAGCACCACTTGACAAACACACACATTGGATATATAATAGCAGTATGTATAAAATAGAATGGAAAGACACAGCGGGTAGAGGCTGTGTGGAAGAAGTAAAAGATCTATCAGCAGCGTTGGCGTTTGCCACAGCGTTAGGAATACCAGTTACTATAAACGGTGGTGGTATGGAACTTGTAGGAACATTTGGTTCTGCAAGCATAGAAAATGGAAGATTACCTAACGGTGATCGTTACACTTGGTATAAAAGAAGATATGTCAAAGAATGATTTAATTGAGTTAACTGGCACAGTAGACGAAGTATTGCCTGGTAGTATGTATCGAGTAAAAATCGATAATATGCAGAGCATTATTACCTGTTATACTGGAGGAAAACTTAAACAGCACAAGATTAAAATTATTCTTGGAGACAGGGTTAAAGTTGAAGTCAGCGCCTATGATTTAAGCAAAGGGCGTGTGACTTATCGTTTATAAGGAGAAACTATGAAACGAGTGATTGAAATCCGTGCCGCAGAGGGCGGAGAAGATAGTAAACTGTTTGTCAGCGATCTCGCACAGGCATACACAAAACTAGGCAACAAATTGGGTTGAACTACCCGCCTGATAGATGTTCGTCCTGGCGAGTGTTCATTACTTGTAGAGGGCAAAGATCTATCCGGCTTAGACAATGAGCCCGGTGGTCATAGAATCCAGCGAGTGCCTCCGACCGAACGCAAAGGTCGTGTCCATACTAGCACCGTTACCGTTGCCGTCATAGACCGCACTACGGAAATCGGATCCGTTGCTATTAACCAAAATGATTTAAAAATCGAATGGTATAGCGGAACGGGTGCTGGTGGACAATATCGGAACAAGCACCAAAATAGCTGCCGTATCACACACCTTCCTACAGGTATCACAGCCAAAGCAGAATGTCGCTCACGACAAAACAGCCTAGATCAGGCAATGACTGCTATCCAAAATCAACTTGACGAAACGGTCAAAAGACTGTATAATAACAACATAGCGAGCGATAGAAAGCGCCAGGTAGGATCCGGGATGCGAGGAGACAAAATTCGCACCTACAGATTCCAAGACGATTCTGTCCAAGATCATGTAACAGGTAAGCGAGCCAAGTGTTCGCAGATTTTGAAAGGCAATGTGGACCTATTATGGCAAAAGAACTTCCAGAACATCGAGATCAACTTGGCCGAGTAATCAATATGGGCGACTGTGTTGCCTATCCACAGAGCAATACTTTGGTCATTGGTGTTGTTCGTAAACTCAATAACAAAATGATCGGTGTTCGCAGAATTGGAAATCGCGGTTGGGGCTCAGAGAAAAACAAGTATCCCAGTGATTGCGTTAAACTCGAAGGACCCGAAGTTACAATGTTTATCATTAAGAACGCAGGAGAACAATAATGCCTTGTATGAGTTATGATACAAACTGGGCGAATGGTAGTAGCGATCGCGACATCAAACGTCTAAAAGCAGAAGCAGACAAACTTGCTCGTATTGCCTGCGCGGCAATGACTGAACTTGAAAAGCAAGGTCGTGAAGATTTCCTAATCCTTAAAAACGAGGAAGTAGGAACTTGGTGGGCAGCTCATAAAGAAGCTGATCGTAAAGAACGAGAACGAGTTGCAGAACAAGAACGTCGTGAACGTGTAAAACGAGAAGCACTAGATCGACTAACCGACGAAGAAAAAGAGTTGTTGGGTTTGAAAAAACCTGCGGCTAAGAGACACAAAAAAGCAAGTAACTCTACTCCCGTCTTAGTTGCGATAGATGACGAAGAAAACATTGAGTATATGCTAGAGGAATTAAGGTCTTCATATAACTCATTAATGAAAGGAGAGTAAAATGAATCCGTGGATCCAAAACGTAGCACTCAGCGATATCCGTAGAGGATTACACATTGACGCTGGCATCAACTCTATGCTGATTCAGATCTGTGACCCTCCTGGCGATTTTCCTACCCCAAAACACCAGTTCCGCGAAGTTCATCAATTCCAGTTTCTGGACGTTGAAGAAAAGGATCACGTTTTGGACGAGGCTATGCGTTGCAGCCAAGAGCAGGCCGACGAGCTTGTTCGACTGCTACAACACGCATTTGAAAATCGTATGAACGTAGTTGTCCACTGTCACGCAGGTGTTTGTCGCTCTGGTGCTGTCTGTGAAGTTGGTGTTATGATGGGCTTCCGTGATACAGAAGTATTTCGTAGCCCTAACTTACTAGTCAAGCATCGTATGATGAAGGCCCTAGGATGGACCTATGACGAGAATGAGCCCCACACTATCAACGGTCATACGACTGAGTTTGGGATCATTCTCCCCAAGACAGTAGAGTGGACTAACGACAACGAAAAAGTTTTTACACTGGCCGCAGAGCGTAGAGCTCGTAGAGAACGTGAAGGAGATATCTAATGGGTGAAGATTACGATATGACAGTAGATATGCAGGAAGCATTCCAACGATATTTTGACTACGGATTCGAACCTGGTAGTTTTGGAATGGCTGTGCTCTGCAATGATTTGACTCATGCTGTTCTCTGTGCCGATCATTGGAATAAACAAAGATTGCCAGATACTGTTCGATGGTTAATGGACAAAGCACCACCGGGCAGTTGGGGCAGTCCCGATGTAGTTAGAGAATGGCTATCCAAAGGTGTGGCTTTTGAGCAACACCAAAAGAGACGAGTAGTTGACATTTTGAGCACACCGTAGTATAATACATACTATGGAATACGTTATCGAAGCTCGAGGTAAAAGGACTAAGAAGTTCATAGAGGCAGTTTTGCCCTCTATGATCGATCAATTAGGACTTAAAAACAGCCGTAAGGTTTTGTTTATCAAAGTTAGCAAATCTGATCTTGCTGACGAAAATGAAGGTCAGACTTGCTACATTCCAGTTGTAGATGGTATTGTGGTTATAATCAAACCTCAGTCATTTGAACGAATGGGCGTGACACTGGCTCACGAAATGGTTCATGTCAAACAAATGGCCAAAGGTATGCTTAAAACTATCAATGGTGTGAGCTATTGGTGTGGTAAGCGTTACAGCCGCAGAACTAAGTATTTGAATATGCCTTGGGAAGTAGAGGCGTTTTCAAAACAAGAATTAATTTTCCGTAGAGCTATACAATGAAAGGAGAGCACTATGCCTAGCGTATTTTTAGTGAGTGATACGCACTTCGGCCACGCAGGCGTGTGCCGTTTCACTCGAGATGACGGAGTAACAAAGTTAAGGCCGTGGGACGACCCTGCCGAGATGGATGAAGCTATGATCAAGGCTTGGAACGAAAGAGTCAAGCCCACTGACAAAGTTTACCATTTAGGTGATGTTATTATTAATCGTAAGGCCATGGCAACGTTAGGTCGTTTAAACGGTGACAAGGTTTTGATCCGTGGTAACCACGATATATTCCGTGACGATGAATATAGACAATACTTCCGTGAGTTACGTGCATACCACGTTATGAACGGAATGATATTAAGTCATATTCCTGTTCACGAAGCATCGTTGGGTCGTTTTGGTGTAAACATACACGGTCACTTACACGCAAATCGTGTAAAAAAGGCTCGTGGTGTAGATGCTAGAACTGGCACTGTATTATACGGTGATGAGATCGATCCACGCTACCATTGCGTCTGCGTAGAGCAAACACCTGACTTTGCACCTATTTTGTTTGAAGACGTTATCAAACGTATCGAAGCAGAAGGTGGAGAAGTAGGGTTTAGGAACGGCAACGGACCTACAATGTGACATTAACTACGCACTTAATAGGGCTCTTCGGAGCCCTATTTTTTTGGCTGGCATAAATATATTGAATAGGATATTTCCAGGAGTTATTACTATGCCCTTACAGATTCGCAGAGGCACTGAAGCTGAAAGAACAGCAATGACGCTGCCGTTAGCCGCAGGTGAATTGTTGTTTGTTACAAATACAGAACGCCTGTATGTTGGAAACGGCTCTACATTAGGTGGAGTGCCAATTACAGGTTATACCAACGAAGATGCACAAGATGCCGTTGGCTCAGCCCTTGTCGCTGGTAATGCAACGAACGGCAATATCACATTTACATATGGTTCTACACAAGATACAGCAAACAGAATTAATGCCGCAGTTAACCTATCAAACTATGTAGGAACTATCGGCGCCACAGCAGTCAATGCCAACCTTGTAGCCAACGATGCTACAGTATTAGTTAACGTATCAACCGGTGCTATTAATTTAAACGGAACAGTAAAGGGACACGTTATTCCCAATGCTACTGAAACTTATGATCTAGGTTCAGCTAGTTACAGATTCCGCGATTTATATCTAAGTGGATCTAGCATCAAGTTAGGTTCAGCTACAATTACATCATCAGGAACAGCAGTTGATTTACCAGCTGGATCGACAATAGGCGGATCTCCAATTCCAGGTTTTGGATCTGGACAAAACATTAATGCAAATATTGTCGGCGATGACAGCACTATTTTAGTCAACACTTCGACAAATACTATTCAAGGAACACACGTTGGTGTTCAAAGAGGTAACGTTCAAGCTTCTGACACTAGCGTGATGGTCAATGCTTCTACTAAAGCAGTAGCAGCAGAAACAGTGGCTGTTGGACCATATTTAAGTATTGCTGGTTCTAGCGGTATAACAGGTTCACCTCCTGTAGTTTCTACTACAAACGTAGCCACTAACCTAATGGTGTTTGATGGAGTTGCATTAGAGATTCTAACTAACTCGGGAGCTGTTGAAGCAGGGTTGGCTGTAACAGGTATCACTTCGGGTGTTGCTACAACATCTTTAGTTGGATTATATGGATCTAGAGGAACTACCAACAGCCCAGTAACAGTTAACAACGGTGACGCATACAGCGGATTTATCTTCGGTGCTCACAATGGCTCTGGATATGTTCCTGGTGCTGCTATGTTTGCTTTATGTGACGGAGTGCCAAATTCAGCCAATCCTAGCGTTCCTGGCAAATATGTTATTACTGTTGCGAACGGAACTGATGACATATTTACAGTTAACAAGCAGGCTAGCTTTAGCAGTAACGGTGTGTTCGAAGCCCCTATCTTTAAACCAGGTGCATATGCTACCGGTAGTTTACCATCTAGTCCAGCAGAAGGATGGATTGTGTTCGACTCGACAACCAAAGAATGGAAAGGTTGGAATGGAACACTGTGGCAAGTATTAGGTTAAAAACATTTTGCTTCAATTAAAAGGTCTGCTAGTCAGACCTTTTATTTTTTATAATATCACCTCATAAATAACTTGTCTAATTTGTTGGAGTTAAGATGAATCTTTCTATGCAGAAAAAAATGTGGATTTGGCATTCTTTTAGCCATGCAGCATTTTTTATTGGTCTATATTTTATAATTTTGAATCAAGCCTGGATATACTTAATACTCGGTTTGGTTTTAATGTATATCAGTCAAATATTTGCTAGTATATCATTACATAGATATCTGGCACATAAATCATTTAAGACTGGCCCGTTAAGAGACATCTTTCTAAGATATATTACTATTTGGACAGGATTAGGACCTTCTATTATGTGGGTCATCGCTCATCGACATCATCATGCTTACTCCGACACTGATGAAGATTTTCAAAATCCTAGAATTATAGGATCTTTTAGATCTTGGTTTACAATATATCCGAAATTAAATTTTTCTCCTAGATGGGGTAAAGACTTGTATAACAACAAGCATAATCGGTTTATATACAATAACTATTTTAAGATTCAAATAATATTATACATAGTTGTCTTTCTAATTAATCCCTATCTGTGTTTTTCTTTATTAGCATTACCAGCAGTTGGTTGCTTCCACGGTGCCGCATCGATCGGAGTCCTAACACATCTTTGGGGATATAGACACTGGAACTCAAAAGATTCCTCTACAAATAATTGGATCTCGGCAATCATGATGCCTGGTGAAGGTTGGCATAATCACCATCACGCACGGCCTGGAGATTACAGATATGGTCATAAATGGTGGGAGTTTGATCCGCCGGCATGGGTCATTGAAAAGTTTTTAATATTAAGATGATTGACACTACTGTTAATACTCCCGAAATAAAAATATGGTTATTTGATTACGAAAATGACGAATGGGAAAGAGTTAGAAGTCTCTGTCTCGAAGAGGATAATTGGCTAAGAGAAAATTATCTACCCAATCGATGTAAAGTGTCAGATCATAAAATATTTTTTATAGCCTATTATCACGACGGCAGGCCAATGATGTTTGGTGGTATAAAAGAATATACTCCAAATGTGGCAAGAGCATTTAATAGAATGTATGCTTTTCCTTATGTAAGATCCCCTAAAAAATTCAACTATCATCACGGAATAATGATCAATGATATTCTAACCGCTATGGAAAATTCATTGGGATTTAAATATAATCTTCTATTCGTTAGTATGCAAATGAGAAATAGAATTTATAGCGGAGAACAAAGGTGGTGGAAATTTTGGAAAGACAGTTGGTTTAAATGGGCACCGGACTGGAAACCTGTAGATCGATTAGTTCAAACTTGTTCGGCCGATGTTTCGTCCTGTTATCAAAATATCGTTTATAGAGATTCTGAAAATTTTAAATTTTTAGATTGGAACCCTGCAACATTATCGTATCAAGAATACGAACAAAGGTTTAAGAATGTATCCCAATAATATCAAAAGCGTCCACATAGAGCTAACAAATAAATGCCAAGCTAGTTGTCCTATGTGTGCAAGAAACTATTATGGCGGTGCCGAACGAGAATATCTAAAGCTAGATGAAATTACTTTAGACAAATTTAAATCGTGGTTCCCTGTTGAATTTATAAAACAGCTGACAAATTTTTATGCCTGCGGTAATTACGGTGATCCTATTATAGCTCAGGACTGTCTAGAAATTTTCAAATACATTAGAGAGCATAACAAAGATACTCGATTAGCAATGCACACTAACGGCAGTGCTAGATCTGCGGATTGGTGGAAGAACCTTGCAAGAGTTCTAGGAAAAAAATCGATGGTTGTTTTTGGTATAGATGGTTTTAAAGGGCAGCATGAAATTTATCGAAGAGGCACCAATTTTGATAAAATAATAGAAAATGCAAAAGCCTTTATATCCGAGGGTGGATCAGCGAGAGCAGATAGTTTGGTTTTTGAACACAACGAAAGCAGTGTTCGGGATCTTGAAAAATTTTTATTGGGCATCGGTTTCGAACATGTTAATTTCAAAACCACAAAGCGGTTTTACGGAAAAGACGAATTTCCTGTCCAAGATAAAAATGGTAATTTTGAATATAATTTAAAGTCTGCCAAAACATCAGAATGGAAACAAGAGTTTAAAATTAATATAGAAAGTCTTCGGTCAAAAACATTTTTATCAACAATGAAAAAGAATGCAATAATAGAACCGGAATGCATTAAATTAAATCAAGTCTATGTAGACACACACGGAAACTTTTTACCCTGCTGCTGGGTAGGATTTGATTATGTTGACGAATTAGAAAAAGATGACGGTTCTGCATTCACTTCTGCAAGAAATAATATGGTGCAAGAATCTAAATTATTTTTAAAAGAATTAGGAATACCTAATTTAAACAATAAAAATATTTTAGAAACTTTAAAAGATGATACTCTCTGGAGCAGTTTGCCCGATATCTGGAATTCGGAAAATAAACCGTTAGCCTGTGTAAAAACCTGTTCTACAACATTGTATGATACGTTGTATGCTCACACTGTTAAGAAAGATTAACAGTAAATCCTTTAGACTTTAATTTTTTAATTATCGGTTCAATGATTGAATTATCAACTACATTAAGTAATAATTCTCTATCATTTACTCTATCAAATCCTGTAACATAATGTGATTTAATCAATCTGTTAAGTTCAGGCATGACCTCAATATAGCTTTCCTGCTTCCAATCAAACTCACCGCCTTCGATCCTTATTCGAACATGTTTTTTATTAGAATCAAATTTTGGCAATAACAATCTTATATTAAGATGTATTCTATCTCGACCTCCAAAATTCGCGGCCACATGTATTTTAGAGGTATCCATTATCCATAGCTTTCCGTCGGCTGGCAGATGGTATAGCTTAGAATCGTCTAGATCAATTATGTAACTATAAGGATTAGTGATTATAGCTATATGATATCTGTCATCGGGGTCGCCGTGTGCTGTGTAAGTTTCTGCAGATGTTAATCTCATCAACCTAGCTTCTCCAATAGGACCTAGAATACTTAAAACTTCTCCTAGTGGTGTATTTTCAAATTCAGGCAAAGTTTTCCAAGGATCTCCAAAAAACGATCCTGATGGTTTATTAATTGATAACCTTTTATCAAATTGGAGACTGTTGACCTGCTCAATTAACGGCCCTATTGAAAATATTTTGTCTGTTTGTTTTAACATTAAATACTCATATTATGTTGAAATATTTATATGTCTGATAGAACAGCTAAAGAATACTCTGAAATTTATTTAGAAGTTGATAGACCAAAGCCTCTTACAGACAAAAAGATCGAACAATTAATAACTGAGGTGTTAGAAGGAAATATAGAAAAAGATATCTCTGATCAATTGTATATCGATTTTCAAAATAATTTTAAAGAATGGTTAAGCAGATCGAATCTCAATCAGTTGACTGGGTTTGATAGTTTTTATAGATCAGATATTTGTATAGGTTGCACACAGTTCATTGATAACTTATACATGAAAGGTCCTATACAAGTTTTAAAAAATGATTATAAGTATCACGAAAGACTGGGGTTGGCGTCTATTATGGATGTGGGTTCCCTAATTCCAGATATTCCTTTAATCGTAGCGATGCCGTTTCCTGGAGTTGGCGATCCACATCCGCACATGGAGAGTATTTTAAATGAATGTATGGAAAAAAATATTCCGATACACATCGACGGAGCGTGGATCACGTGTAGCCGCGCTGTTAGTTTCAATTTTGATCACCCTGCTGTGGTATCTGTGGGCATTAGTTTATCTAAAGGTTTAGGGTTAGGTTGGAATAGAACTGCTATTAGATGGACAAAATCTCGCGAACCAGATTCTATATCTATCATGAATGATTTCCATATGAACAATCGAATTCCGATCATGGTAGCGAATCACTTTTTAAAAAATTTAAATCCTGATCACTTGTGGAATACTCACGAGAATCGTTATAATAAAATATGTAAGGATTTCGATTTAACTCCTACTAACTCTGTTCACATCGCATTACGAAATGGATCGCCTGTAGGAGTAAGCTCTTTAATAAGGTATCTAGAAGACAATGAATTATTCTAATATAGACGGCGTCGAAATACCTTTTGATCCAACCTGGAAAAACATAGGAATAGCAGTCAGTGGCGGGGCTGACAGTGCTCTGTTAGCATATATAATTTGCGACCTTTATAAAGATTCATCTGCAACTATACACATTGTTAATAATATAAGATGTTGGAAAACTAAACCTTGGCAGCAATACGATGCTGAAAAAATATTCAAGTGGCTATTCCAAAAATTTTATCATACAAATTTTAAAAGGCACAGTAACTTTATCGCTCCGGAGTTAGAGTATGCGAATATAGGGGCATCACTTGTAGACGAATACGGCAAACAAGTCAGTGGAGATAATATTCAACAACGTGCCTTTGCAGAATATGCTTGTCATACATACAAGATAGAAGCATACTACAATGCAGTTACGCGAAATCCAAGAAATGTAGATTTCCAAGGTATGTCAGAAAGAGACATAGAACCAACTGAAAGTAATAAACATCTATACCTAATGAAGCACATGAATACATGGGCAATACATCCTTTTAGATTTGTAGAAAAAGATTGGGTATATAAACAATATAAAAATTTAAAAATTTTAGATCTATGGAATTTATCAAGAAGCTGCGAAGGAACATTTGATAATATAGATTACACTACATATACTCCAAACAGCTTCGTTCCTGAATGTGGAAAATGTTTTTGGTGCAAGGAAAGACAATGGGCTCAACATGTTAACGATTAACGGTCATCACTTTATAAAATTAGATAAGCATATAGATATCGAAAAGATACTAAGTCTAAAAGATGATTTTCATTTTTTGTTTTCCAGTCACTTAGAAAAAGCTAGGACTGGAACTTTTCATATTGGCGGATTTGATCCTAACAATATGCCTAGTATATTTCGAGAAAAAGATATACTATATCTAACATTAAAAAAAGCAAATATAGAAAGACAAACAGATAATGATCTAGATCAAAAACTTTCTTACTTTGAAGAAAATCAAGATAATGATGGGCTAGTAAGATATCTCAAACTACGTTACCGGGCATGGGATCCTTATAACATTATGCAAATACGGGCTACAGACCTTAAATTATATTCTGCTGATGCTCTAACTTTTACAGACAAAGAATGGGATTCATATAATTGGATGGATGGAATAAATCCTAAGATAGTCGAGGTTCTAGAATCTCTTCCTTTTAAAAAATTAGGCACAGTAACATTATTTGTGAATGAGCATTATATTCCTTTAGGGTATCATAGAGATTTCAATTACCTACCAGACGAAAAAGGAAACATGCCTAAGACATTCCCCCATCGTCAAGAAATGATATGGATAAGATTTGATCTAGACAGACCTTTTTATCTAATCGATACAGATAATGATGAAGTTAAGCAAACAGAGATAGAAGGTTACTCTGTATTTTATAATCACCATAACTGGCATGGAAACTTTACAGGAATCCCCTTCTCTTCTTTAACTATGAAACTCGAAGGTGCATTTACTGATGAGTTTAGAAAAAAGATCGGTGTAGATAATTTACAGTATTATTATGAAGAACAGTAAAACATTTTGTATGCACCCGTTTACAGGGTTAGCTACTAGGGAAGACGGAGGCATACAAGTATGTTGTCGAAGCCATCCTATAGGGTTTATACAGGATAATACTTTGGAAGAAATTTGGAATAATGAAAACATGTGTCGCATTCGAAAACAAGTTCTCAACGGAGAACGTCCTCCAGAATGTGAACCGTGTTTTAGTCTAGAAGATCAAGGTGTTGAAAGTTTAAGACAGAGACACATTGCAGGTGTTATTCCTGAGGCACGTATAAATTTATATCCCAATGCTTTAGATAAGCTCAATGAAGATTATACTATGCCTTTTGATATTCCTACTATAGAAATTAAACTTAATAATCTTTGCAATCTAAAATGTCGAATGTGTCATCCTATGGACAGCACTTCTTGGAATGATTGGTCAGCAGTTGAGGATTTTTATATTAAAGAAAATAATATAATGGTTGATCTTATTAATAAGCATAATCTTAAGATCAAACCTCATCTAGATAAATTTGAAGATAATCCCAACTGGTGGGATAGTTTTGAAAAACTACTACCGTATTTTAGGCGTGTAGAATTCGCTGGTGGTGAACCATTAATGGATCCGCAACACTACAGAATATTAGATATGTTAAGCACATACGGACATCAGATTGAAATCAAATATGCTACCAATTTGACTATGCTCGGTAAAAGTAATAGGACTGTCTGGGAGTATTGGCCTAAATTTAAATCCGTGGCTGTTAATGTTAGCATTGACGGTATCGGTGATAGCTACGAATATATACGTGGCAATGCCAGTTGGTCTGAATTAGTAAACAATATAAGATTGATACAGAGTATACCTAATGTTAGTAGAATAGTAGGTGCTGTGGCTGTTCAGGTTAGTAACGTAATGATTCTAGATAAAATGATAGAATGCTTTTTAGAAGATTTAGGAATTATTTTTTATACGAATATGGTAAAATATCCTAACGTTCTTTCTATACAAACCTTACCAGAACCTTTAAGAGAATTGGCCTATACTAGATTAGAAGAAGTTAAGATTAAAATGCGAGAATTTAAATCTTTAAAAAATAATCCCAAATTGATGCAGATTACAGAAGGACAAATACAGGGTATTCAAAATTACCTAAGTTATGATTTAAGTCATCTATGGCCCGATTGCATAGAATTTAATCGAAGATTAGATGCTACTCGCAATCAAAGTTTTACAGATGTAACACCGGAGTTTAAACCTTATGTATAAGGTTACCAGTTCTTGGCCACATCAAGACCAAATTAAAGTGGAATGGAATTTAGGTAAACGCTGTAATTACGACTGTAGTTATTGCCCATCTGCCATCCATGATAACTTTAGTCCTCACACTGATATAAATGTTTTAGAAAAAACTGTCGATAGGTTATGTGAATTAGGAAAACCGTTAAGGATTAGCCTAACAGGTGGAGAGCCGTGTGTTCATCCTGACATCGAAGATCTATTAGAATACCTAAAAAGAAAATATGTTTTCTGGGTAAATTTAACTACCAATGGAACCAGAGGCTACCGGTGGTATCTCAATAACGAAATCTTTTATAATCATCTAGTGTTCAGCTTACATTTTGAACACGAGTGGACAAGAGTATTCGATACTATTTTAAAGTATTATGATTCCACAGAAAGAGAATTTTTTGTCAACATCATGGCGCATCATGATAAAATGGATAACGTAAGAACCGTTGTAAAAAAATTCAAAGAAATAGGAATTAAGTATGCTGTCAGACGAATTAGGTGGACTGAAGGCGACCATAATGTTTTTGACGACCTTCGATATGACGGAAAAGATTTACAATGGATATTAGACCAAGAATCTACAGTTAAACCTAACACTGTAATATATGAACATAAAAAAGAACCAATATATTTTCATTCTAACGACGTCATTAAAAAACATTTAAATCAATTTAAAGATTGGCAATGTCATGCAGGTCTAGAAAGTCTTATGATAAATTGGGACGGCGAAGTGCATCGCGCCACTTGTAGGGTAGGGGGTAGTTTAGGTAATATCTATAATGGAACTTTTCTAATACCGTCCGAGCCAATTATTTGCACAAGAGATTGGTGCACCTGCGCTGCGGATATACCATTAACTAAGGAAAAATAAATGTCTGAAAAAATTCAAATTAATAGCTGGGACGAATTGCAACCGTTAGAAGTAGTAGCAGTTGGAAGCACTTACGATTCAAGTTTTTTTGACGGAGTTAAAAATAAAAAAATCGGAGATGTATTAAAAAAGATTGTAGACGAGACTAATGAAGATATAGAATACTTTAAGAGTCAGATGCGCAGTCACAACATACAGGTGCTTCACGCATCACCGAAAGAACTAGGCTACAAAGACAGCATCTTGGACTACGTTGATGTTAACGGAAAACTAGGCTATGACACATCTAGAAACATAGTTAAAAGTAATTTGATTCCTACAAGTCCTTTACAGATCAGAGATGACAGCATCATTATGGGGAACAAACTGTTGATCACAGACAAGACTTTTGAAGTCCAAGGGTATGTAAAAAAATTCCTAGAGTGGTTCGGTGAAGATCAGGTCGACTTGTCTGTGTATAATGGACAGTATCAGTTTAATAGAACTAATGTAAATTTAAAATACGAAGCTATAGATCAAGGACTAGAAGAAAACTACTTCATCGAAAATCCCACAGATGGTGTTAATAACCTTGCAGGTTTCTGTAGTCCTAATCTAACTAGACTGGGCAAGACCTGTATAGTAGATCTTTGGCAAAGCGAGGATATACTTTCTTTCTTGAAATCTAAATTTCCAGAATTTGATTACAAGAGTCTAAAGATAGGTGGGCACCTAGACAGCATCTTTAGTGTGCTCAAGCCCGGTTATGTGATAGCCGGTCCTTGGTTCAAAGGCAACGAAAACTTATTTAAGAATTGGGATGTTGTATATTTCGAAGATTCTAAGTGGGACAAGGTCGCAGCTTTCTATGAACTAAGAGATAAGAACAGAGGAGCATGGTGGGTGCCAGGCGAAGAACACAACGATCAGTTCACTGAATTCGTAGAAGCTTTCCTCCCTAACTGGACTGGCTACTGCGAAGAAACTATATTCGATCTAAACTGTCTAATAGTCGATGACAAGCATGTGGTCGTTAATGCTGAAAATCCTGAGCTACTAAAAGTGTTGCGAGGCCTAGATCTCGAACCTATCGTGTGTCCCCTGCGTAACAGATTCTTCTGGGACGGAGGTTGGCACTGTCTTACATTGGATATCAAAAGAAGGGGTGGTCAGATTGATTACGGAGTCTGAGAAATATCTTAGACAGTGGATTTCGGAGTTTTTAGATAAGCCCGAACCACTGTTGAATAATCTTCCGCCTTGTCCCTATGCTCGAACAGCTAAGATAAAGTTTTTAGAAGTTGACGATTATGTCAACGAAGTAAACAGTTGTCTAGATACTTGGAATGATCAACAGGATGTTGTCTGCTTTGTCTGCGGAGATGTTGATGCTGTCAAGTTTGCCGTCGATGTAAGATGTCTAAATGATTACTGGATGCCCTACGGATTCGTCTGCTTAGAAGATCATAAAGACATACCAGAACCGTTTCATCATTTAGATTTTAGAAACGGCAGATATAATATCATATTAGTTCAGAGACTAGAAAAGATTAATGCGGCTAGTTTAAAACTTAAATCTTCTGGTTATTATGATAACTGGCCAACTGCTCTATACAACGATGTTGTGGCGTGGAGATTAGACGGGTCCTAATTCTTCGTATCCGCTGATCTCTTGTTTGTATTTTGCAGAGGTTCCTAGATACAAATACTCAAATCCTCGCTGCTTGTAGATAGCACAGGCATTTTTTAAACTTTCTATGCCCAATCTAAGATCCGGGTTCGCATAGTCCCAGGCAAACTGTAAGGCCTCGGCGTTCTTAGAATCATATACTCTGATCATATCCCAGGCCACTAACTTATCGTTGTCGTAGTATCCGATAAGCTCTATTGAACTGTCTAGGTATTGTAGATCGAACACAGGCATAACGCTATCAAACTTTTTATATCTACAGTAGGTCTTATAGATATCATTGAGTTGATCAACATTTCTGTCAGTGATATATCTCCACTCGTCTGATTTCATAACAGCGTAATCAGTTTCTGCGAGTTTAATTCTACAAAATTTCATTTCAGTATATTCTCTAGCTCAGGAAAATATTCTAAGGCATTCAGTGAACGTATGCCGTCGAGGTTGTTGACATATTCTTTAAAGTCTGGTAGTAAGTGACTGTGATCCTCTGACTCAACAAACTTTAAGATACCTTCCCATCTGGCCCAACCGTAAGGGTTGACCTTCCAGAAATTATCATCTTGTCTATAATTATCCCACAACCATTGCTTAAATTCTGCAAACTGTTCGCGAATCTGTTCTTTTTCTTCCCTGGGCAGTATCCTAGCACTAAGGAACGTTGGAATGAATAGTAGGTGCAGGCTAATGATCCCGCCACCTGTTTCAAAATCATCCATCTTGAATTTATTGATCTTTTTAAAGCCCTGGCTGAGTTTCCACTTGGCAAAGTCGATGATATGCTTGATATTAAAAATCTGCACAGCACAGGCTATGCTGACGTGAATGTTGTCTGGAGTATCATCTAACATCCAGAGGCTGCGTTCTATAGCTGCCCACTCCGACGGATATCTAATATAATAATTCCTATCTCCTAGAGCATCTATGCTAAAGGCAAACCTAACCTGTTTAAAATTAGTCCATATATCGATCATACGTTGATCTATGAGTATGCCGTTGGAGTTATATCTAAGCTGTATGTTTGAAGCGTAACCTCTCTTAATGATCTCTTCTAAGAATCTTTTATGCTCTTTGATCATCAGAGGCTCGCCGCCTGCGAAATAAATCTCTTCTATGTTAGGAATCTGATCAAACACTTCGGTCCAGAACTCCGGTTTTTCATACCACTGGTTGTTAAACTTATCGGCGTCCCAACCTATTTGTTTTAAAACTACTGTGCTTCGGGTTTTGGCAACCAACTGATCGTAATCCTGTGTCCATCTAGAACTATCATGTGGGCTGCACATTATACATTTTAGGTTACAGGTATGTCCTAGCCTAAGATCTAGATATCTTATCTTATCAGGAACAGTTCCGTCCTCGGCAGTTTCTTTTACCAACTGTTCTAGATCTAATCCCTTTTTGTTCCACTCATAGTGTTCCCAGAGTCTTTTGCTGACCACTCCGTTAGATTCCTCTTCGAAGCATTTGGTGCAGCTGGCAGGTATGTTTCCTTCTAGCATGGTCTTGCGAACACTCTTCATGTAGTCATTGTTCCAAGCACTGAGCAAACTATCCTTGCCGAAGTTAGCTGGTTCACCGTTTTCTTTCTTAACGAGCCCTACCCCATAATCTCCGGTGTGGGCTCCAGACGCATTGGTTACACAGCATAGACGAGAATCACCATTTGGACGTGTGGCCATGTGTATCCAGGGAAGAATACAGAATGATTTCGATCCTGTTTTTTCTTCTACTAGTTTAATAATTTTTTGTCTCTGTTCTTCCATATTAAATATAGTTATCATGAAATACATAGGCAATTTTCAAACCTGGTTACCACAGCATGCCATCGACACAATTCTATTTTCAGAAGGTGATCGGAGACCAGAACATAAACCAGAATCTTATAAAGACGGACTGGCTAAACTTTGGGCAAAGTCTGGTTTTAATTTTTACAAAATTGGTTGGTCTTTGTATTATCAAAGTCATTTTAATAAAGAAATTATTATCCCCACCGAAATTAAAAATGTTTCTAATTGGTGGTTCTGTAAATTAAATCCTGGAGATGTATTTCCGTTACATCAAGATCTATACAAAGATCCAAAACCAGTTAAAAGATATTGGATGGCTTGTCAGGATCATCTACCGGGACATATTTTCTTTTATGGAAAAGAAAGTCTAAACAATTATAAAGCTGGAGATTTATTTTTGTTTGAGGATGAGAATGAATGGCACGGATCATGTAACATAGGATTCACTCCTAAAATTAGTTTACAGATCGTGTGCGATCAATAACTATCTAAATGATCTATTCCTAGCTGTCTGCGGAACTGGTCAGTGAATCTTCCATCTATCCTAAGTCCGTAGCTCTGCGTATTACTTTTTTCGGCACCGTGCCAGTCTGAATCGTTGAACCAGCAGGCTCTAGACTGTATGTAAACTTTTTCTTTTGTTTCAGGATCCCACAGATACATCTGTTTCTGACTGTTAGGGGAAATATGTATAAATTCGTTCCTGTGTGTTCCGTAGCCGTGAACTCCCATATCTGTTCCGTATAAATCTCTATGACATACAGGAATACAGTCATGCTCCTGTTTGAAGAACAAGATCCTTCCGAGATGTGTAAAAATTCCTTCTGCGACTAGATTCTCTAACCAAAGTTTCAAACGAGGAAAATGTTCAGCATCTGGCGTCCAGGCTTTTTCATCAAATCGTGTTTCCCAACCACCATCCTCTGTTTTTAAAAACACAAACTGATAAGCATCATATCCACCTAAAACTAATTTAAGATACTGTATGAATTGATCTCGATTATCCATTTCACCGAGTTCGCGTCCTGCTACTCTAATAGGATCATCTTCTGGCAGTTGATAATATTCTTCAAGAGCCACGCAAGAGGGCTTAAAAGGAACTTCCCAAGAACCCGGTTCCATGGCTCCAGATGGTTTTACTATATTTCCTTCTTTTTTATATTTTGATAAGACGATTCCTTTAGACATTTCGGCATGTAGTTTTATAAATCCTTCGATGTCGAGATACCGATCTAAATCAAAATAGGGGTGACCATTAATACCTTTTATCATTTTGGCTCTCTATAAATAGTAGCATATTATTTATGGAATCCAAAATGACCAGAGAGTATTTATTGAGTGAAGGCAAATGTTTAAAACTAGATTTGCCAATACCTCACGAAAAAATGCTCGAAGAAGCCAGGGCTATTAGAGACATGTTCATACCCTACCGAACAGGAGAATATGATCATAGCGGTTGGCATAGTGTTTCTTTATACGGATTCTCTCACGACAAGCCTGCTTCTTATGATGCCTACGGGTTCACTGACGGTGGTGAAGCTGCCAAACATTTTATTTGGACTAAAGCAGCGGATCGTTGCCCTATAACTGTTAACTGGTTAAAGACTGTGTTTCCAACTAACCGATTTGCTAGAGTTAGATTTATGCTGTTAGAAGCAGGCGGATTTATTGCTCCGCACGTTGACGCTCCGATTCCCCATATCGAACCAGTTAATATTGCGTTATCTAACCCCGAAGGCTGCGATTGGTTCTGGGGTGACGGGGAAATACTTAAATTTCAACCAGGAGATGTTTATGCAATGAACGTCGGTCATAATCACTCAGTCCAAAATAATTCTAAAGAAGATCGATATCATATGATAGTTCATCATCACGACTCGACCGACGAATGGAAAAAAATTCTAATTAATGCTATGGAGAAATATGAAGTCCAAGGTTCTTTTGTGTCTAGTTCGTTCCTATATTAAAAATAAATGGATGGCCAACAAAGCTGCACAATTGACCAGGGCGTGTCAAAAATGGTGGAGTGATGGTTCTTATGATCTAGTCGAAGTTGATAATTTTGTAGAGATCAATAATTATATCAATAACTACGACTGGATCGTAGTTCAATCAGCGGGCGATATAATAACTGATAGAGATTATCTTAGAGAAAAATTAGAAAATATAGACGATAGCGTTGGGTTGATTGCTCATATATTATGGTATGCACATCACGACACTTGTCCATATATTCATCATCAATGTTTTATTATTAATTGTAGAGCGATAAAAAATACTATCACCTTTACAAAAAGAACAGATACAGGAAGATCGTTTGTTAGAAGCGAGGAAGACCTACATGACGGTCATGCACCTTTATCAGTTTGGTATGGCGATGATACAATAGAAAGGCATATTCAGTTCGGAACTAACTTAATTATTGAGGTTTTAAACAACGGATATAAAGTTCAAAATTTTGATAGGTCGTGGAGGTTTAATCCTAATAAAAACAGTGACAACCTGTCGTGGATCATTGATAAATTGAATTTCCCTAGCCTACCAACAAGAGGATATATATGGCCAGAATTAGAATCTGATCATTACGAAGAGGCATTTAAAAAATTAGAGCCGAACGAATTTTTAGATCCTTTACAAAATGCTATAATTCAATTATTTAAAAATTTGTTAACTTATAACGATCTTAATGTAATACATTGGGACAAGTTTCCGGAATTAAAAACCCACGATTGTGTTATATCTCCTGCAAACGGATTGTTGGGAGAATCTCTTTGCCTTTATTCAAACGCTAAAAAAATAATATTTTATGATATTAATAAAAATAATGTAGAATTTAAAAAACATCTCTATTCTAATTGGGATGGAAAAAATTATTTTGATTTTGCATATAGCTATGCTAAAGAAAAAAATTTAAACATAGAGCCGTCAACTGAAAACGGTATTGAAGAATCTTTAAAATCAAGAGAAGATCTAGAAAGAATTTTTAACAATTGGGATCATATAAAATCTATAGAGAAAGAATTTTTACATATAGATATAATATCAGACTGCGATCAGATAATTTCTAAAATTGTCGATACTACTGTAATACATACTAGCACGATCTTCACCTATTACTTACAGAGTAATATCAACCATGACGAAAATGCTATCAAATCTGCTTTTGAAAAACTAAAACAAAAAATAAATCAAACAAATTCTAAATGGATAGAAACAGAATGACTAATATTTCAACTTGGGATTATTATTTTAACGAAGAGCCCGGAGATAAATTTAGAGCTAACTTAGTCTATACAGCCTATGTTAGTCCGGATAAAAAAACTCTTTGCATGAAGTTTTTCAGAGATACTAACTATCATACAGATCCAGACGAAAATAAATTGTGGACTGAAGAACTATTAGAAGAAAGATTTCGAAGAGAAATTAAATTTTATAACATAGCAAAAGAAAAAATACCAGTAGCAGACGTTATTGACATTGACGAAAGATCAAGGTCGATTTATATTAGATGGCCGGAAGATGATTTTTATATGATGGGATATCGAAGTTCATATGATCAAGTTCTACCTAACTGGAAAGAACAGATCAAAGAACGATTTAAAGAGATGTGGTCTCTAAATATTCTTAAATTTAGTATGCACCCCAACAGTTGGATTTTATACGATGATGGAATATTAAGACCGTTTAATTGGTTCTTTACATTTTCCGACAACGAAAACGATCGAGCTATAACTGATTTTATGATACAGATTAGTAATACCAGAAGAGAAACACTAGCTCCTGTTTTAAAACAATATGGTTGGGACATAGATACTGTATACTCTCTTAAAGAATTGCAAAATATAGCCCTAGAAAGTTTTAGAAAAAACTATCCCCAAGATCTTATCGACGATCTAAAAAAAATCAAAAAGGAATTCTACAATGATTAAAGGATTAGTAATCGGTGGGACTGGGAACATAGGAAAATTAATCTGTGATAGATTATCCTTCGACTCCGTTTCTCCATCTAACGGTTATAAAGTTCCAGAGAATCTTGACAAAATTATTCAATTGAGCTATAATTATAATGTCGTTATCAATTGCATACCGGATATAAATCAAAATATTCTATTAGAAAGTCTGTTCGAAGAACATTCTAAAAAAGATTTAGATACATATTTGATCACGCTCGGTAGTATGTCTTATAAAATGAATTCTTCCGATCATCCAAAAAATAAAATTTTAGAATTTTCAGAAAGCATTCTACTAAGAAAATCTAAAGTTAAGCATACATTAATAAACTTAACATGGTGTTTTAATAATCGAGATATAGATATTATGTCTGTTATATCTAAAGAAGACATAGTGGATGTCTTCAACTTTTTAATAGAATCAAAAGATAAAAATTCAGTAGTGTCTATGATAGAAATCAAAGGTAAAAATGTTCTATAAAAATATTTCAGTTATTGAAATTGAAAATTCTACTATCTGCAATGCCAGATGTCCTCAGTGCCTTCGAGAAGAGCTGGCGCTTGAAAATATTTCCTTTGATCAGAAATATCTACCTGCTGATTTTTTTAATCTCATTCCCCTAGAAGTTTATAAAAATTTAAAAAAAATACATTTTGCAGGAACCTTAGGTGATCCTTGTGCTGCTCCTAATTTTTTAGAAATCATAAAACTCGTAAAAGAAAAAAATAAAGATACTAAAATAACTGTTTCAACTAACGGCGGAATGAAATCTCCTAAATGGTGGAGAGAATTAGCAGAGTTACTATCACCCGATGACTCTATTATGTTTGCCATAGACGGTTTAGAGAATACTAATCATATCTATAGAGTAAATGTAAACTGGAATAACTTAATAAAAAATGTAAGATCGTTTATTAAACACGGAGGAAACGCTAGTTGGCAGTTTATTGTTTTTAAACATAACCAACATCAAATAGATCAAGCAGGGGTTTTAGCCAAAGACCTAGGCTTTAAAGAATTTATTGTAAAAAAATCTCATCGATTTCCTATTACAGATTTGAAAGGATTGAAATTGATAGGTGGGGATAATGTTCCGATCGAACCTTCTACCGATGGCATGTATGTTAATGAAATAAAATTTATTCCTAACTATAAAACCTGGAAAGAAGATACAAAAGATTTAACCATCGATTGTGACGCCCAACAAGAACAATCAGTTTACATAGATGTAGAAGGACGCTTATTTCCCTGTTGTTATATAGCATCGTCGTTATATCAATTTAAAACTTTTGCAGGACAGTTTTATAATCACGGCTGGGACGAATTTTGGACAACTAACGGTGACGATCACATTAATCTTTATAAAAATGATTGGGATACTATATTAACAGGAAATTTTTATAAAGAAATACAAAGAAAATGGACTTCGGAAGATAGACTTAACATATGCACATTTTTCTGTGGCGGCAACGGTAAATCTCCAAATCCTGTAATTAGAGAAGAAATATAATGTATGGTATTGTGTTCACAGGGTTTGCCAAAGATAATCCATCCACTGGAAGATCCACTGGCGGCTATAGGATAGCTACTCATGTTAGAAAATTAGGTTGGGACATTGAAGTTATCGATTATGTGTCTTATTGGAATCTAACAAACATTAAAAAATTAGTAAGCAACAGAAATAAAAAACATGCGATTAAATGGATCGGAATTTCAATCACTTGGAATTTATACGAGCCAATTGTAAAAAATATTATAGATTATTTTAAAAAGCATCATCCAGAAGTTATAGTTATAGTAGGTGGTAATCAAAATTTCAATTTAGATCTAAACGCTGATTACTATGTTTACGGATTTGGAGAAAGAGCAGTAGAGGCTATTCTCAAATATGAATTCTCAAACGGTCAAAAGCCTTCCGGTGTTCCCTGTTATAAAGGTTGGGCGATCAATGCCTTACATTTTTACCCTGCATGGCCTATGGACGATTATTCAGTCGAATATGAAGATAGAGATTTCCTAGCGGAAGACGATGTTCTAACTTTAGAACTTTCGAGAGGATGCAAATTCAAATGTAAATTTTGTGAGTTTCCTGTGCTAGGAGTTAAAGAAGATACGTCTCTGTCTGAAGAAATCATGTATCGAGATTTAAAAGATGTCTACGATAAATGGGGGATTAAAAATTATATCATAGCCGACGAAACTATTAACGAACGAGATGAAAAAATTATAAAATTAGGAAACGCTGTTAACCGTGTTGGATTTGAACCAAACTTTACAGGGTTTATTAGATTAGATTTGTTCAATGCAAATAGACATCAAATAGAGTTATTGGCTAGAGCAAGAATTTGGGGACATTTTTACGGAGTTGAAACTTTAAATCATCGAGCAGGGAAAACGATAGGAAAAGGATTAGATCCAGAAAAAAATAAACAACTAATGCTCGACACTAAAAATTACATGTTGTCGACCTTAGGATACTATAGAGGAACTGCATCATTTATAGCAGGACTTCCTTACGAAACGAAAAATGATATAGAAAACACCCATCGATGGTTAAGAAGCAATTGGCAAGATCAGCATTGGCACTTTTGGCCCTTATTAATTCCTAAAACTACAAATTATAGATTAAGTGCATTTGGTGAAGATTTTTCTAAGTATGGCTATAGAGAATTAACCCTCGACGAACTAAACGTTTATAAGAAAACACACGAAGATGTGTATACTGGATTTTTAACCAAACCTCAAGTATTATGGAAAAATGATGAGGGAGATTTTTTTGAATTCAGTGAAATGGCTGAGAGGCTAGATTCTATCAATGGCGAGGAGCCAAGCAAGATAGGAAATTTTACAGTATGGGCTTTGATGTCTTTGGGATTAAGTCCGGAAGAAGCAATGTCCGAAACATCTCATTACGATCATACGAAGTATAAAAAAATTAAAAATCATAAAATCTTTTCTTACATAGAAAAAAAATTATCTCTTTAACTTACCAATTATCATAAATCTTTTATACAAAGGTAATTCATATTCTCCGCTCCAGAGAATATCTAGATCACTCTGTGATTCAAAAGTTTTTAAACTATCTGCGATCCTAATATGTTCGGGTATTTCGTAATTGTTGCTTTGAACAACAACTAACGATTCGGGTGATATATTATTCAACCACTGGTTGTATTGATCTTGTGTGATATGTTCACAACTAGTGTTGATTACCACATCAGCATTGTAGGTTAAATCACACATATCGGCAGTTATGGCTTGAAATTTTCCTACCATATGCTCTGGCTTATTCATTGTTTCGGCTATTTCTTCGCATGAAGAATCGATATCAATACTGCGTATGTTAATACAGGGTATATCACTTTGAAAAATCATGCTGGCTAACACACCGTTCCAGCCACCGCATATATCTATAGAAATAAATTTTTTAATATGAGGTCTAAGATTCTGTATCAACCATTCTTTACTTCTTATTTGACCTTTCCAGAACGATTCTAAAGTCCGTTTAGGATCATTACTATTTCGAATAGCATCCATCCAAAATAAAATATGTTCGGAATCTAAAATCATATGTTTGTTAAAAGTCTCTTAAATCTTTTCAAAAGTGATAATTTTTTCTGTTTAGGTATAGAATGTTCGATGTTCACATGATCCATTATTAACCTAGCTACTTCTCTGTGACATTCTTCGTTACCGTGATTGTTATCTTGAGACAGAGGAAATTGATTTTCGTGGGTCCATATATAAACGGGTATATGATCAATTATTCGATTGTTTAATTTAAAAATATATTTAAACCTGTTGTCAACAACCAAATTAAAAACCTTTATGTTTTTGGTTTCTAAAAAATAATTAGCATGACTAACAAATAACTTTGACATTGTTTCAGCATCATACTCCGAGTAAAAATCTTTATAAAATATTTTTTTATCCTCGGACCAAATACCAATTTGTTCAGATTTGTCTTTTTTTGGATGTAAAATACAAGTCCTATCTGGGTAAGTCCACATTATAAAAACAAGATCGTGATCTTTAAAATCAAATGAAATAATATTATGCCATATTTCTTTATTGCTAGATCCTATACGCGACTGATTTATACATTCTATATCTAGTTCTTGAGCAATTAATGAGGGCCAGGATTTTTTACTAGGATGTATACCGGGCCGATCGGGAGGAATAAAACAATCTTCTAGTCCGGCACCGTAAGTCAACGAACATCCAAAAGAAACTAATCTCATGTTATCTGTGTCAATGGAATAAATTTTTTAGAATCTTTGTTTCTAAATTTAGGCATTACAGTTTCAACACTACATAAACAAGATGTTTGTTCACAGACTGCATACTGCAATTTAGGTTTGAACTTTTCGGAAAATTCCGGATCATACAAATTGTAATATTCGTTTTCACCGTAGAGTTTTTGATTGCAAGTGCCGGCAATCATGCCATCCTTGTTAATATTCAACCAGTTCACTCCAACAGAACAGGACCACCCATAGAAATTATTCAAACGTTTTAGAAGAACTTCGTTGTCCTCTAGTCGATGCTTTTTATTATTACTATCTACAGCCGTAACTTTACTGACATAATACTTGTTGTTTTTAAAGAACCAAAACAGATTAGCTCGTCTAGCTCTAAATTTTTTTAAAACAATCTTTTGTTCATCAGTGTAATTAACTTCGGGGTCAATGATTTCAACGTATCGAATAGTCCAACTCTTTTTACTAGTCTTTAGGTCTTCAACCATTTCGATACACTTGTCCCAGTCTCTAGGATCCATCATTACAGACACACTGGCTACGACATTCTTAGTATAAAGATAGTCGCAGACTTGTTTTAGATGACTAGTATCACTGTATTCTCTATGGCAGCTTACGTGGACTCTGTCAAAATAGGGTGCTGCTTTTTGCCACCACTCCATGCTCTTCGAAGCATTGGTAGTCATTGATATCAAACACTGATAGTTTACTTTTAAGAATTCAACGAACTCGATTAATTTCGGCCAATGGCTTGGCTCGCCTCCACAAAAATGAATATCAAACACTCGCTTGTTAGAATGTTTTAGATAATACTCAATCAGATGAGTTATATTTTTTTTGATAATGTCTATGTTAGGAAATTTATGTGTGCCATCATTGCTGCCGGGCCAACAATACCAACACTTATAATTGCAATAATTTCCAAGGTTGATGTCTATGTTTAGCACATCATCTCGCCAATTGTTATGTATCGATATTAAATCCATTTTGGTATCTTGCTGTCTGCAGAACTTACACAACTATTAGTGGTGCAAATAACTGGCGAGTCAAACAATTTGAATCCTTCTGTTAATGTTCCTAACGGTTGATCATGACAACTATAGGATCTTTTTACTTCATTACTTCTTATTATAACACTTTGATATCCGCTATTACAATGCCAATCTTTAAATTTATTAAAACCAAACGCATTAAATCGTTCTGCTTGATCAAACAAATATTCTTGTCCATTAGAATCGTATAGGGCTATTTGATATAATTCTTCTCCGTGTTGATTTTGAGGAAATCCTGTCTGCATTAAATCAATCATTTCGTCTGTATAACCATCTACTATTCGACTAGCTGTAGGATCGCTCTGCGGTTTCAGTGTTACATTGATACCTAGTTTATAAAATCTTTCACACCTCTTGTATAAATCATAAAACTTTTCTGGAACCATAACTTGATTAACAGTTACATAAACATTTTGATATATTAACTGTAGACATTTTTCACTGAAGTCTTGTTCTCGAGCATGTTCAGCATGATAGCTGGCCGTTATACTTCGTCTTTGTAACATACAAGTGACTTCGGCCCACTTCCTCCACCAATTGATGCCAGGGCTGAGATTAGTAGTCATGTGAACGCTTTGATAAGAACTTTCTTTTTCGTCCAAATGTTTTATCAAATCAAGCAGATGCTTATAAGCAGTTGGCTCACCGCCACTGAAACTCCAATGGAATTCTGTAAATCCATTTTGTCTAGCTTGTCGTTTGATTTCATCTACAGTTCGAGTATATACTTCTAGATCTTGAAAATCCAATTTGTCGCTACGAGCATAAGGCCAACAATATGAACATGAGTAATTACAGAATCGTCCTAGAATCCAACTTGTTGAAAACAAAGGCCTTCCTAGCATTGTGCGTTGTCCAAAACGCACTATATCTTTAAATGGGATTTTTTGAAATTGATGATTCATAAACTGATAATATTTAATCACTTAGAGGTTGATTATTTTAAAACACGGTTATATAATATACTTGTGGTCGTGAGTGGAACATGGCAGACCTCCGGTCCGTTGCGAAACGCACTTGGGAATAGGGCGCCGCTGTAAGCATAGCCCTTGTAGGTTCGAATCCTACCGACCACACCAAATTCTATTATAAGTAGAATACTACTAACAAGAGGAACCATTATATGTCAAATACAGTAGAACAACTAAAAGCACAGTTTGAAGAATTTTTATCAGAAGATTCTAAATTTACAGCAGGTAACGGCGCTGCCGGAACTAGAGCTCGTAAAGCATTACAAGAAGTAGCCAAACTAGTAAAGGCTCGTCGTAATGAAATCACCGAAGAAAAGAACGCTCGTAAAGAAGCAAAAGCAGCAGGCAAGTAATATGTCTGATCAAGACAATAATACTATTGTTCTTGACCTCGGAGAAAGTTATAATTACGGTGCCGCGCAGCCTAGTTATGGATTATCTAGCAGCGGCATCGACACTATAACTTTAGACAATATGGCTACATCAGTTACTATACCATCACCCTGGACAACCACTGCTAGTGGAGCCAGTTATACCATCTCTAGTGGAGGTGCGGGTAGTGGTGGAATATATGGCACAGGTGCAGGTCTTGGAGTTAATTGGAATTCCTCTACCAGCACCGTTCATATAGATGGTTCCGGTTTAACTATGCAGAAGGGCGCCGATATAAAAATTGGCGAGAAAAGTTTAACTGAGGCTATAGAAAAGATTGAAGAACGTTTAGGCATTCTTAAACCAAATCCGGAATTAGAAGAACGTTGGGAAAAATTAAAAGAGTTGCGTAAACAATATATGGAACTCGAAAAAGATCTTCTTGAAAAAGAAAAAATAATGAAAATTTTAAAGGAATCATAATGGATGTTCGCTTGGTATCCTATTCACAACCAACAGCAGAATTTGCAGACATGGGCATCGACGATGCACAAGAACTCATCGCGTATTGCGCCCGTGTCAGCAATCCCTCAAACCAATTCAATACAGAAACATCAGAGAAACTTATTCGATACTTGGTCAAACACGCCCACTGGTCGCCCCTTGAAATGGTATCAGCGTGTGTGGAAATCACCACGACCCGAGATATCGCAAGACAGATTCTTCGACACAGAAGTTTTTCCTTCCAAGAATTTAGTCAACGATACGCTGACCCTACACAAGATCTTAACTTCGTCACTAGAGAAGCACGACTGCAGGACATCAAAAACAGACAAAATTCTGTCGAACTGGATATGGCAGACGCTGAGCAAAGAGAGCTCGCACGTTTATGGGAAGAAAAACAACAAAGTGTCATTAGAGCCGCTCGTGAAGCCTACACTTGGGCTGTCACGAATGGCATAGCTAAGGAACAAGCTCGTAGTGTATTGCCAGAAGGAAACATCGAAAGTAAACTTTATATGAATGGCACATTACGATCATGGGTGCATTTCATAGAATTACGTTCTGGAAACGGCACACAAAAAGAACATCAGTTGGTAGCTCTAGCCTGTGCTAAGGCAATCGCTGCTATATTTCCTATGACAGAAAGTTTAATCGCAAAATGAAATACGGTGCTCACGACATCGGCGGTGAAATTGTCAAAAAAGACGATCGATATACCGTCCGAGATAATACAGAATTAAAGAATTTAATTGTTAGTTCTACAGATCTTAAGCCTGGAAAATCTACCGGCGGACATCGACACGAAGGGCAGGAAGAAGTATATTTCTTTATTCGTGGAAACGGACGAATGGAATTAGATGCTGATCACTTTGATGTATATCCAGGCGACACAGTTTTAATCAAAGACGGAGTATTCCATCGTGTGCATAATACAGGCGATGAGAATCTTTATTTCATCTGTGTATTCGATGGCAAGAGAAATCATCAATGAATGAAGAAGTAAAACAATTCTGTGAAAACTACGAAGTTCGTGTCCTGAACGATCAAAAGCGCAGGGCACGATATCATCCTCCTAGATTTTTTACAGATCCAGAACGTGCTGACATAATCCGCAATGATGTTGTAGAATACGAAACTGAAAAAGTAATCACTTTAGAAATACCGGAAAGTAGACTTCGCACTCTTATAGAGATGGAACGTCGGTTTTTCAAATGGCAACGACACAGCCCTGGGGAAATTGATATGTTCCAAACCCTTATGGACAAAGAACGAGAAGAAGCACATTATCGTAATACCAATCCTGCTGTCCAAAAAGCCTATGAGCAGTATTCGATTATGCTCAATTTAGCCGGATATCAAAGAAAATTTTGATTCGTTTTTGACCCATCTTGACAGGTTTTTTAAAAGATAGTATAATTAAAGTGTTCGACTACTAAGTCTGAGAAGGATTATACATGAGAAATTATTGGACCTGCTCACCATTCGCTGATTGGATCCGTGGCACTACCAAATTAAAGTGCGGAACTGGCAAGGAATGGACAGAATGGGAAAAGGCTGCTAAAGCCAAATATCCAATCCGTTGGTGGATTGCTGAAGAAGGCTTGGACAAAATCCAGAACGTTTGGTGCTGGATTCCAGAAAGGATTAATGATGTTAGATATTATATTAACAATCGCTTTGTTACTAGAACTCATTGTCTTACTGCTAGCCCTCGCGATATCCGCCGTGGCACTTGGTGCGATGTTGGGAATCGATTCCTGCCATGCCTTTTTAACGAACTTGTTGAATTCGTTGAAGTAGAGCAAGCATGGCATCACTGCATGTGGGACGAAGCAGCCCGTAAAAAGTATCGCACACCGTGGTGGCGCAGTGGTTGGCTGCGTTGGAGAACATGGCGTTGTCCAGAAGCAGGTGTTGACTACTTGAAGTGGGCAATGACTCTAACTAACAAGGACTTCATCGAAGAAGGCGAAAAAGAAGAACCTACCTATCAAGCCAAAGCTGCTAAAGAAATCCTAGAGCTTTATACTTGGTGGAAAGAAGTTTATCCAAATCGCCCAGATGTTCACGATGCTAGTGGCTGGACTGCTTACTGTAATCTTCGCCGCGAAAAGGGTTATCATCTTTTAGATATGGAAGATAAAACTCCCGAAATGGCAGAAATGTGTAAAACTGCTCTTGACAAAAGTCGTGAATTGGAAGCACAATACGAACAAGAAGATGAAGAAATGATGATTCGTTTAATTAAAGTAAGACAATCACTATGGACTTAAAATTTTCTCCGTTTAGGAATTGGGTGCGAAATCTATGGTTGGAAAACTGTGATGAACATCTCGATGCTAATTTGCCAAAATATTCTTACGAAGAATATTTTCAAAAATTTAAATGGTGGTTGAAAAGAGAATATAAACATCAGAGACAAAAAAATGCTATTCAATGAAAACATAGGCGGTGAAGAACATAAGACAGAAGAATTGTATGCTAAGTATCTACAGTTCACTGGACTTATGTTAGAGGATTACAGTTCGTTAGAAATTGCGGCAGTAATGACTACACAGGCCTTGAGTCTTTATAGGACATGTATGAGCGAAGAAGACTATCAACGCATTGTCAAAAGCATTTACGATAAACGAGATCAAGTTAAAACATTCGATAACTAATATGAAACTACAAACGCCAGCAGAAGGTATATTGAAAAAGAACGATTGGGGTGATACCAAAATGTATCACGTTGTTTGCGAATGTGGTTCGGAAGACCATACTCATGATATTTGGGTAGAAGCAGAAGATATAGGTGTCAATGTTACAATATATGCGACCGTAAAGTCTCCTTGGTGGTCAATGAATCGTTTCAAACAGATCTGGACCTTACTTACTAAAGGTTACTTAGAGCATCAAACTGTATTAACAATGAATGAACAAACCGCTTTCAACTATGCCGAAACTCTAAAGAAAGCAATTCAAGATGTCAAAGATTTCAAAAAGCCCTGAACGACATACCTTCCAAAAAGAAGGTTATGTTCGACGTCAGGAAGAAAAGGGCGAGCCTATCAATGAGAACTATCTTGACATGTTTGCCAAAATAGTCGAAGATCACGACAAAAAGTTTGACGATCCCAAAAGCAGAATCAACAATATGGAATACGATCTCCTAACCACTGATTGGATTTTGGAGAAAGTTCGTGCTGACGATGCCTATGCCCAAAACTTATATGCGGCAATGTGTAACAATGGCTTCATTAAATTGGATGTGATCCCTATTCTTAAACAGGAAGAATGGGGTGCTTCCTGGCGCTATGCTGGAGGTATCGTTGCCGACATGCAACAAAAAGGTGATTATATCGATTGGTATTGTTCCGGTATTCGAGATGTAGGAATATATGCTCCTGCTAAAGATAACGAAGAGTTTACTGAAGAACAACTAGCCAGAAAGGCAGTTGTTGACAGATACGTGCCGGAAGGCTGTATAACCGACGAGATCCGGAATGATCTCCAACGTCTTGGTTGGGCAGTTGCGCCCGATGGAGATTGGACTAAGTTTGATTAACCTAATAGGAGATTAATATTTTATCATGACCTGGGAACTTTACGAGGTCTGGGGTGTGGACGAAGCCTTTCACGAAGAATTGCTAGAAACCACCAGTAGCAGAAAAGAAGCATTAGAATTGGCCAAAGCCAATCTAGATCTAGGATATTTCCAAACTATCGTTTATCAAGAGATTGATGGCGATTTGGAAGAAGTAGAACGATTTGAGCAAGGTTGACAACATGTCTATTTGGTGCTATAATATACATATTGTTAAACGAATAGGAGTGAATCCAAATGGCATCTAAGCTCAAAAAAGCAAGCATCGCTATCCGTCAGAATAAAAACAAAGATCTCAGCCCACGTTGGGATGGTGCAGAGGACTGGGATGCTGAACAGTTTACTCGTCACTTTCGAGTAGCTATGGAATATTATCGTTTGGAATTTAGTTCTAAAGACCTCAAACCTAAAGTCGTTGAATGGATGAAAGGCCAAGGATGGCATCCTGATAGCGTTGCAGAGTTTAAAAAGACCAAAGATAATCGTTGTTCTGGAACTATGGGCGGGTTGGCAGCATGTCTACTTCGTGGCATGCCCGAAGTTCATGCAGGATTTAACGAAGGTCGTGATAGTGCTAAATGGTTAGAAGAAGCTATCAATCGAGTCATTGCAGAAGGTAAAGAGGACACAGAGGAAGAAGAAGTTACTGAGAAAAAAGAAACTGCGATCGTAGTTTCTATTCAGGATCGTGTTCGTGAAGCTGCCTATAAAATGACTGAAGAAATCGAAGATGCCGTTGAATCTTTTAGTCTAGATCCCGAAGCATTTGATCCAAAACAGTTCAAAGTTCTTAATTTGCTCAAGGGCAAACAGGCAAAAGCCGCTCATGCCCGTATTATTAAAGATGTATACAAACGTCAATATGACGAGTATATCGAATTGCAAGAGGGTAAATGCGAACAGCTCAAAGAAGGCTACAGTCATTTGAGCAAAGCACAGATTAAAAAAATTGTTTCTTTTTATAACGATATTCTTAGCGCCTGCGATATGCTGATGCAAGAAGCCAAAGTTAATAAAAAGCCACGTGCTCGTAAGGCTGTTCCTGCAGAAAAAGTTGTGGGTAAACTCAAGTTTATGAAAACTGAGCAAACTCTAAAACTAGTTAGTATCAATCCTACAGATATCATTGGTGCTAAGGAATTGTGGGTTTACAATACTAAAACTCGCAAACTGGGCAAGTATGTTGCCGGAGAGTTTAACGAGCTTGGTGTCAAAGGAACTACTATCACAGGCTACGATGAAATCAAGAGTGTGCAAAAGACTCTGCGCAAGCCAGATGAACAGCTTAAGAGTTTTAAAGATTCGGGCAAAGTAGCTCTGCGCAAGTTCCTAGAGGACATTAAAGCAGTAGATATTAAGCTCAACGGCCGTATTAACGAAGAAACTATACTGCTCAAAGTAAGCTAAATTCAAAACTTTCTAGGGATTGATAAATATTCATATGAATAATCAATCCCTAGATCAATCTATTGACGTTTTAGCACAAGCCCTAAAAGCCATTGCCGCAGATAAAACTGCCGCATTTGATAAGCCTTTTCTAGATTTTCATGCACAACAAGGCGAAACAAATTACGGAAAAGGCATAATTTTTAGTGGTCACGGCACTACAAAACAATTTCTTTTAACTGAACCAGATCGTTTTGTCTCTTCTGAAAACATCGAAGTAGCAAAAGACAAGGGGTTCTATGCTAACGGTATTAAAGTTCTAGATTCAAAAGAACTAGGATCTACTGTTACAAAAAGTTCTCTAAGAGAAGTAGGACGACTAAAAGGTCTTATCGTCGATGGTTCTGTAAGCATAGACAACTATCTATATTATAATTCAGATATCAACAGATTAGGGTTTGGAACAGAATCACCAAATGCTGCTCTTTCTGTAGCAGAAATGGGCATCGAGGTGATGTTAGGCACTTCAGAAACTTTCCACGGAATCGTAGGGACTTTTGCTTCAACAGATTTCGATATAGTAACTGACAATACTCCTAGAATCTCAGTAAAAGCTAACGGCGATATTATCCTAGGAAACTTTAATCGAACACCAATTCAAGTAACAGTAAACGGCAAACTATCTCTAGGTGTTAAGACACCGGATCCAAATGTCGATTTACACGTTGCCGGTGCTGTAAGATTGAATAACAAATTACATATGGTTTCAGAATTACCACCAACTAAAGGTAACTTTAACAAAGGTGATATCGTCTGGAACTCAAATCCACAGCCGAGAGGTTGCATAGGATGGGTATGCACTCGTCCAGGCGATCCTGGTGAATGGAATCCGTTCGGCACAATAACCTAAATTGAAAATAGCAGTGTTAGGCAACGGCGAAAGCCGTCGACATCTTGACCTTCACAGTTTAAAAACTGATCATATAATAGTTGGCTGCAATGCTATTCATAGAGATCTAGTAGTCGATCATTTAGTATGCTGCGATCGAAGGATGGCTGAAGAAGCTACAAAAAATACTCCCCCAGAAACACTAATCTATGTTAGAGAAGATTGGTATCACTACTTTAGAAAGATCAAAAAGAACAAAAGCATACGTCAAGTTCCAGACCTTCCTTATAAAAGTATAGATAGGCAAGACCAACCTTTTCATTGGGGTAGTGGTCCTTACGCTATTTTGATAGCATCATTATTAGAGTCGTCAGAAATACATATTTTTGGTTTCGATTTATATTCGTCAAATAATAAAGTTAATAACATTTATAAAGGCACAGAAAACTATTCCGATCCAAACAGTCAACCTATTGACCCCAGTTATTGGATTTACCAAATATCAAAAATATTTGATAAATTTGTAGATAAAAAATATATCATTCACAATTCTAAAGATTGGTCTATGCCTAGAGAATGGCAAAAAAATAATGTGTCCTTTATTGCATTATAAATATGTTTGTCATATAATTACATTTACACACAGAGGCACAGCGGTCTTCAATGGCATTCAACCCGCTTTATAAATTCTGCATGTCATCAAACTTACTCGCTTGATTTACAGGAGGCAAGAGATGGCGAAATTTTATTCAACAAAAACTTACGGCAACGACAGAGGTCTGTCATGTTGCTTTAGACAATGGCGTGCCACACACAGCCATTGCTCAACACTTCACGGTTACTCAATCGGCATCAAACTCGTATTTGAATGTGACACACTAGACGACAAAAACTGGTGTATGGACTTTGGCGGTCTAAAAGAATTCAAAGCGTGGGCGGACCATATGTTTGATCACACTTTGGTTATTGCTGAAGATGATCCTATGTTAGATCGTTTCAAAGAAATGAGTGGCTGGAGTTCAAATCCAGAACACGATGGCAAGCCGGAACGTGTTCAAGTAGAACCATATCGTCGACAGGGCATTTGCGATTTGCGAATCGTTCCTGCTGTTGGTTGCGAAATGTTTGCCAAAATGTGTTACGACAAGATGGCCGAACTATTAGCAGGCGGCAATATGCGTTATCCTATCAATCCAAGTGTCAGGGTTAAATCTGTCGAAGTATTTGAGCACGGTGCTAATTCAGCGACCTACGAAGGATGAATAGTCTAGAAAAGATCTGGGCCCGGGCAACTGGGCACTTGATGGGACAAACGGACGATGATCGTCCCGATGTTCCCATCTTAACTGTTCGGGAAGCTCGAATAGCTTTATTTTTAAAAACATTCTGGGTAATTATACACGTTATAACCTGTTTGTTTATTATTGCTAATGTAATTAGGCACTGGTAAATAATAATATGCGCACATTTAATATTAACCGAATCGTTGCCGGCAACGACAATAAAATTTTTATTATCGCCGGACCCTGTCAAATCGAAAGTCAAGATCATGCAGAATTTTTAGCAGGCAGCATAAAAGAAATCTGTGATGATTTAGATTTAGATTTGATTTATAAAAGTAGCTTCGACAAAGCTAACAGATCTAGTATCTCTACAAAAAGAGGTATAGGTATTGACGAAGGTCTAAAAATTCTAAATTCGATTAAACACGAATTTGGGATTCCTGTTCTTACAGATATCCACGAATCATATCAAGCAGAGCTAGTCGCAGATGCTGGTATCGACGTTATACAAATTCCTGCGTTTCTGTGTAGACAAACTGATTTACTTTTAGCCGCAGGTAAAACTGGTTGTGCTGTAAACGTAAAGAAAGGACAATTTCTTGCTCCCCATGACATGAAAAATGTCGCTGCAAAAATTGCTTCAACAGGAAATGAGCGTGTAATGTTATGTGAAAGAGGATACACTCATGGATATAATAATCTTGTTGTTGATATGCGTAGTCTACCCATTATGGCAAGCACCGGGTATCCAGTGGTCTTTGATGCCACTCATTCTGTCCAACAGCCTGGAGGAATGGGAACAGTCTCAGGCGGAGACCGCGAAATGGTCCCATACTTGGCGAGGGCCGCTGTAGCCACTGGTTGTGTTGCCGGAGTGTTTATGGAAACACATGAAGATCCGGATAATGCTCCTAGTGATGGGCCCAACATGGTTCGCCTAGATAAATTAAGAAACACATTAGAAGAATTGGTGACCATAGATGGATACGTCAAATCCAGAAAATCTCAGTAAAGAAGAAAGAAAAAGACTCAAGGCTATCCGACGTGCAGAAAAAGATGCAGAGGTAGCTAGAAAGTCTTACGACCCTAACACTAAAATAACTGTTCTTTGTGTTAGGTTCGGCAATCGATATGGCATGGACTATGTTGAACGCCTAAGAAATATGGTGGCTCGAAATATGACCATCCCATATGAATTTGTATGTTTGACTGACAGCAATCATACCATACAAGGTGTAAAAAATATAACGCAACCTAATGCAGGATACTCCAAAGGATGGTGGCATAAAGTTCATATGTTTGATCCTAGCTTACCTATATCCGGAAGGATTTTATATTTTGATCTCGATGTAGTTATACACGCAAACATTGATAAATTGGCTACAGTATGGAACACTGACTTCTTGGGTATTCGAGATTTTAATCGACATTTTTATCCTTCATGGCAATATCTTAATAGTTCTGTCATGGCATGGAACCACGGAGAGCAAAGTCATATATGGAGGGATTTCAAAAGAAGTCCGTCTGATGCTATGCGATTACCTGGTGACCAAGATTGGATATGGAAAACTTCAAAGGATAGAATCAAATGGTGGCCGTTGGAATGGATACAAAGTTACAAATGGGAGATCCGAAGAAGGGAAGATCTCACAATCCAAAACGGTAAAAGAAGATTTAAAAATCCGCTACATACTGTAAATATCCATCCAGAGTGCTGTGTGACAGTTTTCCACGGTGACCCTAAACCTCAGGATGTTACTGATCAATTTGTAGTAGACAATTGGAGATAAAGTGTTAGGTTGGTTTAAGAAAAATAAGAGTTGGGTAAGATTTTATTCATTAGATCCTAATGTTGCGATCGCTTATCCGATAATTAACACTTCTGAAGTTGATAGAGACTGGAACGGACTAGGCAATACCAAACGTAATAGACCCGAACAAGGAAAACAAACAGTTTTAAATTGTCCTGCTATTAAAACTATCACTAATACTGGATATGTTCTTAGGGCGCCTGCAGATTTTATTATTAAAACAGGAGCAGGACATAGAGAAATAAGTTGGGAAACTCCGTTTCTTTTTAAAAGATACAGTGACAGGTATACTTTTAGTAACACAGATTACTATGTAAGCTGGCACAGTCCAGAACAGACTGAACCGTTATTACCTAAAGAAGTAGCACCAACAAATAAAGAATATCATCATTCTGCAATCAAAGTAGAAACTCCATGGCGTGTCAAAGCCAGCGATGATATATTGCTACTACAAATTCCAGTTACCTATAATAACGAAGATAGGTTTTCAGCAGCCATTGGTATAGTTGATCCAAAATACATGCATGCCGTGAGCGTTCAATTATTTTGGCATGTTATAGAAGGCGAAACATTGGTCAGGGCAGGAACACCTTTAGTTCAATATGTTCCAATTTCTAGATCAATGTTACAAAAAAACAATGTAGAATTTATTGTCGATACTTCTTCCAAAGCAGAAGAAGAATTGGAAGAAGCTTACACATTTGTGAATCATAGTAGATTTCCAAAAGCAGATAATGCCGGAAACAAAGTAAGAATGATTACACAACTGTTTGACTATTTTAGAAAAAAATATCCCAAGAAAAGAATTTGACTTTTAATACAAGTGATGCTATAATACTTTTATGACTAAACGTATTGGCTTTGCTTGCAAATGGATCGACCGTCCCGATCAGGTAGACGGCATCAAACCTAAAGACGAATGTAAAAAATTTAACACTGGTGCTACTACTGTAGCCTGGTTAAATAGACAAACCAAGGATGTGGCTGTAGAAAAACTATGGTCATTAATGGAGCAAAACATTGAAGCTAGCCGTCTCCTTGTTGAACGTGTAGGAGAATTAGATGAAAATCTTAGAATGGTTCGACTCAGCAGTGATATACTACCTGTATACACTGAGCCAACATGGAGCTGGTTTTGGCGGCTTCCCGATGTTCGAGCAGCTTGTGAAAGAGGATTTCAGCAGGTGGGAAATGTGGCTCGCTCGCGTGGCGTTCGCCTCTCTTTTCATCCTGGCCAGTTTTGCGTGTTGGCATCTGATAATCCAGATATTGTAAACAGATCAATTGAAGAATTTGAATATCATGTGGACATGGCTCGTTGGATGGGCTACGGTCAAACGTTCCAAGACTTTAAAATCAACGTCCACATCGCAGGACGACAAGGACCGATGGGCATCGTTGCTGCGCTGGCTCGCATGACTCCCGAAGCAAGAAATACTCTTACAATCGAAAACGATGAAATGACTTGGGGTATTGAAGATAGTATTGAGCTAGTCAATCATTGTGCCTTGGTCTTAGATATTCATCATCATTGGATTAAAACTGGAGAATATATTGAAACATCTGACGATCGTGTTAAAAGGATTATTGATAGCTGGCGTGGTATTCGTCCTGTCATACACTACTCTGTTTCTAGGGAAGATATACTTGGAGACCATTCCAGAGACACCCGTCCCACTCTTCAGACCCTCTTAGAATCCGGACACAAGAAAGCAAAACTCAGAGCACACTCAAACTTCTACTGGAATACAGCAGTGAATCAATGGGCTCTGAGTTTTAGGGATAACTTCGATATCATGTGCGAAAGCAAGGCTAAAAACTTAGCCTCATTTGCACTTTACGAAGAGGCAAAGTAAATTACTGAGCCTTTGGTTTGCGACCTGGTTTTTTTGGAGCTGCTTCTTTTTTAGGAGCGGCTTTTTTTGCAGGTGCTTTTTTTGCAGGCTTAGCAATAGACTCAACCGCAGCTTCAGTAGCTTTTTCAGCTACCGGTGATGGACGTTGAGCAATAGCAATGTCTGCAAAATCTTCAACTGGCTTTGCTTCAACTTTATATGGGGCTTCCGCAGTTGCTTCTGCTGGCTTACCGCCAAATAGTTTCTTTAATAATCCTAGCATGATTAAAATCTCCTTGTAGGTTATTTATACGGTAAATATAGGATGGCACTACATTTTATAAAAAGTTTAACAGAATCAGAAGATAAACGTGAAATACGTCAGGACAAACTCAAATTTGATAAAAATGAGTTAGATCCTGTTATGAGCGAAGCTACTCTAAAATATCACTTTGATGGGCTAGCTGCCAAGTATTTCGATCGATATAACAAAGGTGAAGGCGATGCCGATTTTAACTACGGCGGCGCCATGCTACACAATATCTTCTTTGCGAACTTGACCCCGCCCAGAGCTGCGAACAAACCAGAGGGGCTCAGTAAATCTTTAATAGATGAAAAATACGGTAGCTTTGATAAGTTCAAAGAAGCCTTTGAAAAAGAATTTATGGCAGCACAAGGATCCAACTGGATCTATATGGATTACAACGGTGATATAAAAACCATACACAATCACCAATACCGTAAAGGTATGAAGATTGCTCTGTTGGTAGATGCTTGGGAACATGCCTGGGCGTTGGACTATCAACAGGACAAAGCCAAATACTTAAACAACATTTGGCGCATAGTCAATTGGGAAACCGTTGACATTCGACTACAAGGAGCGTAATATGTTAGATACAATTCTATTATTATTGGTAGGTGCATTTATTGGTTGGCATTTTCCTGAGCCTAGTTGGGCTAAGGTTATCAAAGCCAAAGTTTTATCAATGATTAAGAAATAAGGAAACAGCATGGCATACTCAGAGAAAGTAATTGATCACTACGAAAACCCTCGTAACGTCGGTAGTTTCTCTAAGGATGAATCCGGGGTAGGCACCGGCATGGTCGGTGCTCCTGCCTGCGGAGACGTAATGAAACTACAGATAAAGGTTGACGATGCTACAGGTATTATTACAGACGCTAAATTTAAAACGTATGGCTGCGGCTCGGCGATTGCGAGCTCAAGTCTTGTCACAGAGTGGCTCAAAGGAAAAACCATTGACCAAGCAGGAACAATCAAAAACTCAGAAATAGCAGAGGAGCTGGCACTACCTCCTGTTAAAATACATTGCAGTATACTGGCCGAAGATGCTATCAAAGCGGCCGTAGCAGACTATAAGGCCAAATATGTTAACAGTAACTGAGTCAGCAAAAGCTAAGATAACAGACATTTTAGCAGAAGAAAACAATCCTAAATTAAAAGTCCGAGCATTTGTGCAGGGAGGCGGCTGCTCTGGATTCCAATATGGCTTTACGCTAGACGAAGAACAGAACGATGACGACTTTGATTTCGACGGTATATTGATAGATGCTATGAGTATGCAGTATATGAATGGTGCTGTCATAGACTATACTGAAGATATTCACGGTAGCCAATTTACTATAAAAAATCCTAACGCTGTTACTACCTGCGGATGCGGATCTAGTTTTTCGGTATGATAAACGTAACTGATTCAGCTAAAGAAAAAATCGTCCAACTATTAAAAAATCGAGGTAAAGGACAAGGAATACGCATAGGTGTTAAAACCACAGGATGCAGCGGACTAGCTTATACCTTAGAATATGTTGACGAATATACATCCGAACCGGGTGTAACTAATTTTGCTCAACCCGAGTTTGTAGTATTGGTCGATCAAAAGTCTCTAGCTTATCTTAACGGACTTACTGTAGATTGGGTTAAAAAAGGACTTAACGAGGGTTTTGAGTTCGTTAACCCTAACGAGCGTGATCGTTGCGGCTGCGGCGAATCTTTTAGAATTTAGACACCGGCAGATCTAAACTAGCCGGCATATCCCATATCTTCTTGCGCTCGACACCTTTACGTTGGGCGAATCTTTTTGCATCACAGTTAGCACAACAATGGAAATAGTTGTCGCTTAATCTTTTACGGTCAACATGTTTTAGATCTCTAGTAAATTCTGTTCCGCAATTGTCACACAGAAATATAGCTAGAGTTTTTTTACGCATATAAGAATGTGTTGATCCCAGCTTGCTGGTTCTTACATACTCAGATTCAACAATGGATGTCTTAACAAACATAGTGTATTTACATTCGGCTTATAAAATTTTCCGATAAATAAACGAGCAACTGCTCATTCTAGGAAGAATTATGGCAAGAAAAGTTATTGATATAGGTTCTGTTGGTAATGACGGGACCGGTGATAGTATTAGAGACTCGTTTCGTAAAGTAAACGACAACTTCAGAGAACTTTACAGTTCTTTAGGTCTTGGTGAACGATTAACTTTTATCGCACTAGACGATACACCAGCTACTTATGTTGGACAAGAAAACGCTGTTTTAGCTGTTAATAGAACCACAGACGGTTTAAAATTTAAACAGATCGCAGCTGGAACTGGTATCGTTATTGACAACATCACCAACGAAAGCGAAATCAGAATCAGCACACAGTTCAGCGAGATTTCCGGAGACCCTAGTCCACAACTAGGTGGAGATTTAAGTGCTAGGTCTGGTGGTAATCAATGGCGTATCGAGGATCTAACTACTCCTGTATCGGCAGACGAAGCAGCTAATAAGGGCTACACTGATACTAAAATTTCCAAAGCAGGTGTCGATGCTATCGATCCTGCAACGGGTCTTAAGAATCCGTCATTTGGTAGAATGACTGGCCCGTTGATTTTATCAAGAAATCCGGAACCAGAAGACGATACAATTTATGGCGGTTTAGTTGCTGCTACTAAAGCATATGTAGATAATTCTTCATTCGGTTCTGTAACCAATCTTTATGTGGCATTATCGGGACAAGACGATCGCCCTGGTGTTAGCCCGGCATTGCAAGGTCGCGCTCTAGCATATGCCTTCAGAACTCTAGAAGCTGCTCTTAAAAAAGCAGAAGAAATACAATTAGAATCTAGACAAGAACTTGGTCCGTATCAAAAATTATTAACCTTTAATAACGGCACCGGGACTTGCACATTAACAGATATTGATAGTTCTCCATTATCAGGAGCAGGATTCGCTGCTACTGTTAAAATGAGTGTCGACACTATCACTGCAAACAACAACGGTGTGAACTATAACGTTGGTGACCGATTAACTCTTTCGGGAGGAACTGTTGCTTCAGGCGGTGGTCCAGCAGTCATCGAAGTATTATCCACAGCAACTACTCCAGGTGCTATCGTTACATTTAGAGTTGTATCAACTGGTGTGTATACAGCATTACCTGGATCAACCGGAGTAACAACTACAACAGACAGTGCCTTCGGTAGTGGTGCTACATTTAATGTTACATATAAAGTAAACTCAGTAGCAATTACCAATGGTGGAACAGGATACTCATTAGTTTCTGTTCGTATTACAGGTGGCGGCGGAACAGGAGCGTTCGGAACTGCGGTAGTATCCGGAGGCGTTATAGCTTCTATTGTTATTGACGATCAGGGATCCGGTTTTACAACATTACCAACTATCGTAGCAGACTTACCAAGATTTTTAATTAGAACAGACAATTACAGAACAGACTTCACAGGCGATGTCTTAACTAATACTCCGACAGCATATCGCGGTCGAGACATTAGGGAAGGGTTGTTCTTAAAAGGTGTTAACTCAGGTGCGCTGGCACAGATACTATCCCATAGCGGTGCATTAGACAGTGGCGGTAACGAAATATTTGATTGCGATATCAAATACGGTGCATTCGAGCTCGGCGAGCCAATCATGTATGGCGATGCTGCAAGATCCACTCAAGTTACTATTTTAGTAGAAAGTGGTATCTATGAAGAAAACTATCCACTAAGAGTTCCTCAAAACACATCTATCGTCGGTGACGAATTTAGACGAGTTATCATTAGACCAAGACAAGGAACATCATCAAGTCCTTGGGCCTTTATGAAATTCCGCAGAGATTTAACCAATGACGGGTTAACCACTGCAACACAAGAATTTGGTTATCACTATCTACAAAATAGTTCGCAGCCAGTTTATCCAAAAGTGGATAACAAAGGTGCTTATAAATTAGCTGCGGCATTATTAACCTTAAACAGACAATTCCTTGCTGAAGAAACAGTGGCATGGATCGATGATCAGATCACTGCCGGGACTGCGCCGTTTACCACAACGTTTACCTACAATAGTAGAACATGTAAAAGAGATGCCGGATTAATCATTGACGCTCTCATCTTTGACCTTAAGTGGGGTGGCTACAATAGAACAATTTCAGCGGCACTAAAATATTATCAAAACGCCAGCGGCTTAATTGCTATCACAACTCAACTATCTCAAACATTAGCTGCTGTTGATAGATTGAATGTTATGGCTCGTCAAGTGGTTAATAACGTAGCCGTAACCAGAAATCAAACAGACTATGAGCAAATAATCGATTCAGCCTATATTGCAGAATCTGGTTCAATTGATGTTATTGACGATTTATTTGCTGCATTAAAAGATGTTATGGATGGTTCAGGTTCTGTTAACTATCCCAAAGAGAATGATCAGATGGACGTATTCCTTGCTAACGATGCTGTTCGTTGGCAGGCCATTACTGCTCAAGGACACGGCGGATTCATGTGTGTTCTTGATCCAGAAGGTCAAATTCTTGCTAAATCACCATATGCTCAAGAATGTGCATCTTTCTCTAAGAGTATCGATGCTCAAACATTCGCCGGCGGTATATTCGTTGACGGATTCGCAGGTAACTTAGAATTTAAAATTACTAGTGTAATAAGTCCTACTAGATTAGAAGTTACAGGTTTAGATAGATATCCTCAACTTCCATGTAGCTTTATCTATCTTGATACAGTTTATCGTATCAACTATATTAGAGATTTTGTCTATAATAAAGATGGATCGACTGCTACATTCGTTCTAGACGAAACTACACAATGGCCTTATTCAGTATTCACATATAATGAATCAATATGTAACAGAGACGTTGGATTAATCATTGACGGGCTCGGCTACGATGTTGTTTTCCAAACAAACTATCATGCTAGAAAATCTGGTTCGACTTATAGATTAGCCAATGCAGAAGTAGTCATCGATAGCCAGAAAGATTTAACAGTTAGAGCTATCACATATGCTCACGAATTGGCTAGAGCTGCTGTATCAGATACGACATCTCAAAATACAGTTGACAACAGTTCTACAATTATTACTAAGATCGTTAATAGAGGTTTGGTTTATTCTCCAACTCTAATATTAACAAATCCACCAGGATTATCAACCAATTTAGCCAATGCCAAGACCTTGCTGTTGGCCAACGTAGATTATATCAAAGACGAAACAGTAGCTTGGATCAATGCTCAAATTGCAGGCAATATTGCTCCGTTCACTACAGCGTTTGTCTATGATTCAATTACCTGTGCTCGCGATGTAGGATTTATCTGCGAAGCTGTGGCCTACGATTTGATCTATGGTGGTAATAGTCAAACTAGAGATGCTGGTTTAAAATACTATGACGGTGTTGGTTCTGCTATAACAAATCAAATCGTTGGTCAAGTATCAGAAACTGCTGCGGCTTTAGACTATACAAAATATCTGATCAAACAGGTTATTCAAAATCTTGCACCAGCAACTAGTTACTCTACGACTCCTAGAGTAACAGGAACAGGAGCAACTGCAACTGAAGCTGCTACTGTTGAAACATTGATGTCAAATCTTGTAGCAACAGTCAGCGGTGGTGTTGGTTCTGCACCGTCAGAGACACTGCCAAACCTAAGTGCTTACTCATACACCGCAGCATTAGTTACTGCTAGAACAGCACTACAAACAAATAAATCGACTATCCAGACTCAGACTATTGGCTTTGTGAATACCAATGCTAATAGATTTGAAATACTGATGCCTGGTAACAGATCTATTCTAGGTAATGACTTTACACAGGTCAACGACATGGGCTACGGTATTTTTGCTACCAACGGTGCTCTAGTCGAAGCTGTGTCGATGTTTACCTATTACTGTTATACATCATACTACTCATTAAATGGTGCGCAGATTCGTTCTGTGGCAGGTTCATCGGCACACGGTGTTTATGCTCTAGTAGCAGAAGGATCAGACCCATTAGAAGTTTCAACTCCAACGACCATGTATTTCGATATGGCTCAAAGAGTTGACTGCTACTACCCAAGTCCAAGTTTTGCTAACACCACAGGTGGATTGTTTATCTACGTAAACAATTACGACTACGAACCTTTAAACAATTCCGAACTAGAAGTAGATCACGGAAACTTAATTTACAGATATCCAGTAACTTCTGTTACCACAGCCGATCTTCCTGCAGGTGTTGCTAGACTAAACTTAACCAGCGATACCACAGGAAACTTTGACGGATTATATGCATCAGTATCTAATGGAACCAAGATGTCCATTAGAGCTAATTCGCAAATTATTCTAACAGGCGGATTACAAGACGTTGCTGTTAGACCGTCAACTGGTTTAAGACTTGCAGAATCAGACGATGTTTATCGTGTTCTTCAATTTGAAGAATATACAGACACAACCAACGAACCATACGGTGTATTGTTTACTGCTGGTTCTCCTGGAACAGTTTCTTTAACTACAACTGTTACTACGATCTCTACAAATGTCTGCACAACCAACACCAACCACAGATTAAAAATCGGTGATAAGTTTATACCTACTTCAACAGCTAACGGGTTCACAGCAGGAACTACTTACTATATTATTAGTATACCTGCTTATAATCAGTTTACTGTTTCAACATCACCAACAGGCAGCGTATCAGTATTAACTAATGGCACTGGACTCACAATCGTTGGTCGAAGAACACATAGATTCTTAGAAAAATTCACAGTTAGCTTTACAACTACTGGAACACTGCCAACTGGATATTCCGTTGGAACAACCTATTATGTTATATCAGACGGATTAACAAATACTGATTTTAGATTATCAGCTACCGACAACGGTGCTCCAATAGTTATTCCGTCAGCGGGATCAGGCACACATAGACTATTCTTAGAAGGGTTAACCAAAACTACACTAAGAGAAAACTATAATTACATCGATCTTACATATTATCAACCTGGAGAATATGTTGGAGGAACTACTGCGACCTGCACGATCAGCATTGCATCACCGGCTGTGATAACTAGATCAAGCCACGGATTCGTTGCTGGGGATGTTATAAGATTTACCACTGACGGTGGTTTACCAACCGGCATTAGTTTAAACAAAAATTATTTTGTTATTTCAGCAGGGTTAGGACTCAACAGTTTTAGAGTATCTGAAGCGCCGGGTGGCACAGCCGTTGATACCAGTGGTGTTCAATCAGGAACCCACACTGTTGGAAAAGTAACAGGTCGAGCAGGAGATACTAACTTTGCGGTAGTTGCATTAAGTCCTAGCGATACCGCTAGAGCTGACGGTGCTAAGTTTGTATTCCGAGGCGAAGAATATACAATCTCTAATTATGAAAACGAAACCGATACAGGCCAACCTTATGGTAGAGTAAATTTAAACAGAGCTTTAGTAGATCCTATTAACGCTTATCAAAACTCTCATACTATTAAAGCTGCTGTGCCTATTAGATCGGATGGTGCGGACGGAACACTAACTATTCGTATTTCATTAACTCGTGTAACAGGTCATGACTTATTAGAGATCGGAACTGGATCATATGCAGATACTAACTATCCAAACGAAATTTATGGACCACCGGTTAATGCTGTAAACGACGCTAACGAAACTGAAGAAAGAGACGTTGGTCGTGTGTTCTATGTGACCACAGACCAATTCGGTAACTTTAGAGTTGGACCATACTTTGCTGTTGACCAAGGAACAGGTCGAGTATCGTTCTCAGCGGCGATCGCTCTAAGTAACCTAGACGGTATCGGCTTTAAACGAGGTGTGCCGATTTCAGAGTTCTCAACAGACTCTGGTATGACTGACAATGCCACAGATACCGTTCCAACAGAAAACGCTACTAGAACTTATATCGATCGTAGATTAGGTTTATCACATGGCGGTTCTCCGGTAGTTGGCACAAACTTAATTCCTCCCGTAAGCGGAGGATTTATGGCACTAGACGGACAGTTGGCCATGAAAGGTGTTATGGATCTTGGTAACAACAAGATCATTAATCTTTCTAATCCTACTAATCCGCAGGATGCTGTTAACCTTAGAAGCTTGACATTTAACAATTTACAAGAGTTTTCAGTCACTAATGTTCAAGCAGCAGATGTTATTGCATTCACCGGCGCAGGTAACAGTGCTATCAATGCTAGAGTCACTGGCGATATTACTTTTGATCTAAGACCAGGAGTCGATAGTGCATTAAATCAACTAGATGCACAGATCAATGCTGGAGCAATTTTAAATGCGGATATCAACGCATCAGCAGCCATTGACCAAAGTAAATTGAATATGACTGCTGCCTCAACTAGAGGCAACGCTACAGGTATTACTCAAGCAGACAGAGGATTGGCTAGTTTTGATTCTAACCAGTTTAATGCTACCAACGGCTGGATCAGTGTTAAAGACAACGGATTATTAGCCAGCAAGATTGAACAGATCTCTACAAAAACTGTGTTGGGTAATTCGACACTAAGCACAGGCAATGTTAGTGCTGTGGCATTTACCACAGTGATCAATGACGGTGGTGCTGTTAAGAAAACACAATATAGTTCGTCAGGCTTCCTAAGAAGAACAGGCGGAACTGGAGCATCGGATGGTGACTATACTGTCATTGATGCTGCTGCTGGTTCAAGTTCCAGTGTAGAAGCTAGCAAACTTATCGTTAGAGATACCAATGGAGACTTTGGTGCTAGAACCGCTGACCTACAATCTATCAAAATCGATACTAATTTAGCTATCGATACTGCCACAGCAGGTTCAGGTGGATATATTAGATTCTATGGTTATAACACACAAGGCGGTATTTTAGTTTCCGACGGAACGTTGGCTATTGATAAAAAGACTGCTTACTGGAATGATTCTCATCAATTCAAAACACAAAACGGTGTTTCGGATGCTCCGATAACCTGTTCAAGTATTCAAACGCTAGCATTGACTACTGGTGGTAATACTACTTCAGGAACTATCACAGGACGTTGGACACTAACTGGAACTTCGCCAAATGAATCGAGATTACAGGCAACATATTCCGCTGACTTGGCAGAATATTATGAAGGCGATAAAGAATACGATGTAGGCACAGTTCTTGTATTCGGCGGAGACAAAGAAGTTACTACAAGTAATATCAAAGGCGACACACGAGTAGCAGGTGTTGTATCAAATACCGCAGCATTTGTAATGTATGATGCATGTCCAGGATTTAAAAACTTGGTTGCACTACAAGGTCGTGTTCCATGTCGCGTAGCTGGAAAAATTAAGAAAGGTGATTTATTAATTACTTCGTCCATAGCCGGTGTAGCCATAGCCGCTGTAGGCGATGTGAAAGTAGGAACAGTAGTAGGTAAAGCACTACAAAACTACGATTCAGATCATATCGGAACAATTGAAATTGCGGTAGGGAGAACATAATGCCATTAGAACAGATAACATCAGGCTCACCACCGTTACTATGGAGTAACGTTAATGACGCATTTACAAAAATAAATGCTAATTTTGAAACATTAGCAGCGTCAATAGGTGGCGGTGGATCTTTAATTGATTTTGAACAGTTTGATAACAATGTTATCCCTGCTACATCAAATTCTATTAGATTAGGTGATATCATTAAACCTTGGAAACGCTTACACGTTGACAGTTATCGAGACAACCTAACAGACACAATGAATGGACTTTGGTTAGGATCAGCACATATCAAAGGAATTGATACAAGTGTGGATCTTCCAAGTGGTTCAACTGTTGCTGGCAACTTGATCATTGATCCAGAGAAAACATTTTTCAAACGTGTGTCGGTAGATGATTTCAACGTTGTTGAAGCCAACGAATTTAGTGATACATTGAATCTCGCAGCCGGAACTGCTATGCAACTGGTAGTCGATTCAGCTGCGGAAAGAATTACTATTAATAATGCAGGTGTAACTAGTTTAATTGGCGGCACTGCTATATCAGTGAGTTCGGCTACTGGAAACATTACAGTAACTAACACAGGTGTTACAAGTTTATCAAATACAACAACATTACCTAGCGGACTAACCGCAGGATCTGGAATCACAGTCAGTGCTGCTAACGGTGCTGTGATGATCACTAACACAGGTGTTTTACAAGTTCAACAAGGTTTCGGTATCACTGTATCAACTGATGTATCTACAGGTATTGCAACTATTTCAAACTCTGCTCCAGCACAGGTTACATTTAGAAACTATGTGATCAATGGCGATAATTTAAATCCAATCGTAGCAGACAGCACATCCGATACCATGTATATCAATACCGGTTACGGATTAACAACTACCAAAGATCCTGCTACAGATACTATTAATATTGCCCTAAATCAAAGAATAGATATTTTAGGTTCTGTGTTCGGTGACGATAGTGCTCTGTTAGTCGACGGAGTTATGGGCAGAATTATAGCACCGGTTTATACATCATTGTTGAGAACTTCAGAGATAACATTAGCTTTGGGAAGTCAGGCAGGAGCAACTTCACAAGGTTATGCTGCGACAGCTGTCGGACAAGAAGCTGGTCAAACTAATCAGGGTTCGAACGCTGTAGCATTAGGTGCGATTGCAGGTAACTTAAATCAAGGAACCTATGCAGTAGCGATTGGTTCTGGTGCCGGTGCTCTTGATCAAGGAAGCATAGCTGTAGCTATTGGTCAAACTGCTGGAGAGAATAACCAAGGATCGGCCGGTGTGGCTATTGGTTATTATGCCGGTAAGAGTAATCAGGATAGCGGAGGAATAGCTATTGGTTACACCGCAGCGCAGATTACCCAAGGACAATCAGCAGTAGCTATTGGATGGAGTGCTGGACAAACTAGTCAAGGAGCCAATGCAATTGCTATTGGATACCGAGCTGGCTTTACAAATCAACATGCTAGTTCTATTATTTTAAATGCCAGCGGTGCAGCACTGAATTCAACTGGTGCAGGATTTTATGTTAATCCAGTTAGATCAACTACATCATCTGCTAGACCATTAGTCTACAATGCATCAACTAGCGAAATATTTTACACATCAACATTAGAATTTATAAACAGCACTATTTCAACAACTGACTCTTCTGGTTTAACCGTAGATGTTCAGACAACATTTAACTCAGATGTGTTGATGGAAAATGATCTAACAGTTAACAATACACTACTAGTTAGGGGCAGTAAAATCATACTGTTAAACGATTTTAAATCGTTGGTAGCAGCCAGTGTCGATTTCGCTGACTTTAAAGCAAGAGTAGCTGCATTAGTATAAGGGGCGCATAAATGACTAAACAAACAATCAGAACAGGCGCAACTGCAAACGACAGGACTGGAGACAGTTTAAGAACAGCTTTTGAAAAAGTTAATGCTAACTTTACAGAATTATATGCTAGAGCTGTTCCTGCAACTAGTCAAGGATCTGTAGGTGATGTCAAAGGAATGATGGCTGTAGATTACAATTATCTTTATATCTGCGTAGCAGACTATGATGACAGCACCGTAATTTGGAAACGCATTCCTTGGCCAGATGATACCTGGTAAATATTAAAAGAGAGCGTATTATGGCAATTCAAACAATCAACATAGGTAATCAAGTAAACGATGGTTTAGGTGATGACCTACGCACGGCCTTTGAAAAAGTTAATGCTAACTTTACTGACCTTGTTTCAAACGTGTTTACCACAGCATCTAACATAGGCGATACAGGAACTGGTTTATTCAAACAAAAGGTCGGAGCAGATCTACAGTTCAAGAAATTAGTTTCTGGAACGAAGATTTTAATCGATGATGCTCCAAATTCTGTTATTATTAACAGCACAGCAGCAGATGCGTTTACTAGAATTGATACTAATGCAGGAACAGTTAGTGCCAACACCTTCCAACAAATTACGGTTCAAGGTGGCGACGATGTCGATGTTACAGCATTAGGTTCTGTGATCACAGTCAATAACGTTATACCAGTAACAAAAATTTTAACCACCTACGACTTTGGGCCAATAACTGGAGCATTTACAAATACCTCACAACTAGCACTAGCATTTTCAAACGTAGACTTTGGAACTGTTACACTACCATCTACAGTCAATTTAGATTGCGGTAGTATCGTTTAAGGAGCGGCTAGATGGCTATTACTTGGCTAACACCAGCAGGAAGCCTAGGAATTATCACTGAACGTGTGATACAAAATATCACGATATCTGCATCTACAAATACTGCTAATCCAATTACCTATTCAGTAATTACAGGTAATCTACCAAGAGGTCTAAGATTACAAGGAAATCGAATAGTCGGTTCCCCAGTAGAAGTAAGAAAATACACAGAAAGCAGATTTGTTATACGTGCTTCAGACGGAGTAGATCTTGAGGATCGAACATTTTCTATATCAGTAGACGGTTCAGATGTTCCTCAGTGGCTTACTAGAGAAGGATTCCTTAATGTAGGTTCGGGTGATGCATATTTTGTTTTAGACAACAGCTACGTAAACTTTGCACTTGACGTATACGATCCAGATTTAAATGCTGGTGAAACTTTAGAATTTTATCTAACTCCCACAGGCGGAGAACTTCCTCCAGGACTAAGTCTCAGCAAGGACGGTATAATATCAGGATTTACTGATCCTATCTTTACAGTAGAATACAGCAGTAGTTTCAACGGTGCTTATGACACCGGAGCATTTGATATCGCACCACTAGACATCGTTGAAGCTAGATCAAACGGCTTCGATAGCTATTTCTATGATACACAAACTTTTGATTATTCAGAAGGCAGCAGAGGCCCAAGACGTCTAAGTAGGATTTATACATTTGCTGTATCCGTCACTGATGGCATCAATACAGTTAATAGACTTTTTAAAATTTATGTAGTCACTGAAGAATTCCTACAAGCAGACAATAGTATTTTACAAGTTGACACTAATCTGTTCCAAGCAGATGCTTCAGCTTATCGAGTTCCGTTATGGATCACTGAAAGCAATCTAGGCAGATACAGAGCCAACAATTATCTAACAGTGTATCTAGATGTATATGATCCTCCGTCATTGTCAGGAACAATCACATATATCCAACTACCAACAAATCCAGATAATACTACCAGTGAGCTACCTCCTGGACTAGAGTTAGATGCAGTGACTGGAGAAATAGCTGGTAAAGTTCCTTATCAAGCAAGATTATCACAGACATACAACTTTACTATGCTGGCTGTGAATTTTCCCACACAGTTAGCTAATGTAAATTATGTATGGAAAAACAATTGGAATTCTACTTCTAACTATTTTGTTAACGATGCAGTAAGTTATCTCAATGAAATTTATATCTGTATAGCTGCTAATAGAAATAAAATTCCAGACGAAACTTCCGAGTTCTGGGTCAAAGGAACAACCAGTGCTGCTAAAACATTTACTATAGAAATTATAGGCGAGATAGAAAGTGCTATTAATTGGATCACTCCTAGCGATCGCGGAACTATCAAACCTAATCAAGCCAGCACACTTTATGTTGAAGCAGAAAGTTTATTATACGGCGGAAAGGTAGTCTATGAATTTATATCAGGAAAATTACCGCCGGGGTTAGAATTATTACCTACAGGTTTGATTGAAGGTAAAGTCAAACAGTTTGCAGATTCAACTGGGCTAGGATTGACAAGATTCTTTGATCACGATTCGAGTTTAGTTGATTCAACAGGATCTAGATCGTTTAATACTTCCTTCGATGGAGCAACTACATCGTTTGATAAAGTGTATACCTTTAGTGTTAAGGCTAGAGATTCTGCTAATTTTTCAGAATCAACTAAAACATTTACGATAACTGTAATCGCTGATAACACTAAAACTTATGCTAACTTATATGTAAAATCTTTACAGAATAAACAAAAGAGATTGGCTTGGTATAATTTTATCACAGATGTTACTATCTTTACCCCCGACGACATATATCGATATGGCGATGAAAATTTCGGAATCCAAACAGATCTTAAGATGTTAGTGTTTGCCGGTATTGAAAGCACAGAAGCTGTAAAGTATGTCCAAGCTATGAGCAGAAATCATTATCGAAAGAGATTACTATTCGGAAATGTTAAATCTGCCAAGGCCAAAGATCCTATAACACAAGAAACAATCTACGAAGTAATTTACGTAGAAATAGTAGATCCATATGAAAAAGATGGCAAGAGTATCAGTCAAACTATAGAATTACCAAATACTATAAAAAGTAAAGTTTTGATCAGCTACGATGCTATCAAAGTAAGCAGCGATATTCCTTTAGTAAGTGACAGCGATCATCAAAGAATATTTCCAAATTCTATTAAGAATATGAGAAGTAGAGTGCGCGGTGTTGGAGACAGAGATCGAGAATTTCTACCTCTATGGATGCGCAGTATTCAAGACCAAGCCACTTCTGAAACAGGATTTGTCAAAGCATTAACTCTATGTTATGCTAATCCAGGAAAATCTGATGCTGTTATAGCTAGGATCAAAGCATCTGGTTTTGACTTTAAAACGATCGATTTTGAAGCAGATCGCTACATAATAGATATTTTAGACGGAGAAATAGAGGATAAATACCTTGCATTTCCGCAACGTGGAGAAAAATTACCGTGACCAGCAATATTAACTATCTAAGCATTAATGAAAACTTTCCTGTAGCAGGAGAGGACAATGACACACAGGTGTTCCGTGATAATTTTGATACTATCAAAACTAGTCTAAGAAACGCCAAAGAAGAGATTACAGATCTACAAACCAACACAGCTAAAACAAATCTAGATAACGATTTTGGTTTGTTTAAGATTAGCAATGCTCTATTACAAAATAATAGACAACAAAAATGGAATGGTGGTTCTGTAACCGCTAGTCCAACAACTATTGATTTCGAACAAGGATCATATCAAATTTACACTGTAGGCGCAAACGTTACATTTGACTTTTTAAACTTTCCAGGCGATCCGGTCTTCACGGCAGAACCTTCTCCAATTGGAATGGGCAAAGTCACTTTAGAACTTTACAGCGACGGTTCATCAAGAACCGCCAGTTTTTCTACGTCGGGCGGAACAGTTATCAAATCAAATGGGTTTCCTGGATACGCATCAGGAAGTCCAATTTTGACCTTGACTTCAGCTACAAATCCTGTTATCATTGAAGTGTGGCGACATAGTCAAGAAATAATCTTTATGAGATATATAGGTCAATTTGCATAATGTTTCATCCGTTAGAAGGTGATTTATCCGAACTCAAAGACGCTGAAGTTGAACAGCGTCTTTTAGAATTGAACAGAAAATACTTTCAAGCATATCGTCTGGGCAAGCCAGAACTGTTGACACAACTCGCTACTTTTGTTACAATATATAAAGAAGAACTTCAAAAACGCCATGCGGCGAAACTGAAGGACAATTTAGATGGCGATTTGGATCAACTGATCAATGTGGAATAAATTCAATACTGAGCAAGAACTAATACAAGGCGTGATAAATCACGGACCTGATATTCTCAAGCATTGTCTTTGCTCAGACGATCTAGCACAATATAAAAAACGCATATACCAAGAGCATTTACATTATCCAATTCCACCAAATGAGATAAATCCCAAACGTTGGTTTATTCCGGAAGATTATTGTCCAAATCTTGTCGAGATGCTTTATGGAATGTGCGAAACTGACGAGCAAAGAAATCGAGTGAGTCAGGAATTAGAACTATATATTAAACACGGAATATATGATGTATTGCATGTCATCAAATATATCGTTGATACCCTTAGAGCTAATAACATAGTATGGGGTGTAGGTCGAGGTAGCTCTGTGGCTAGTTATGTGCTCTTTTTAATAGGTATCCACAAGATCGACAGTGTTAAATATAAACTACCAATAGAAGAATTCTTCAAGGAGATATAAAATGGGTAAAGTATATACCAGCGTCAGAGGTAAAGAAATTGACATGGAAAAGCTATCGCTTAAACATGAAACATTACCTGCTGTCGGAAATCTAAAAGTAAATGCTCGAGGCGACGAATTAGGCCCGGGCGGTAAAATTGTAAGAACTAGAGAACAGATTCTTCAAGATTATTACAAAAATAATCCAAGAGCTATTCAAGAAGAACTAGTAACGAGAAAGAAATAAGATGAATCTACTACCGCATCAAATCAAAATACGAGCCCTGCACGACGATGTAATCATCACGGAAATGAATTTTGATGAAATAAAAACCACCGGCGGAATTATCCTACGAAGTGACAATGGCAAAGCCCACGGTGTTCGTCCGAGATGGGGTAAAGTGTATGCTATTGGACCTGAGCAAACAGATGTCAAGATCGGTCAGTGGATCCTCGTAGAACACGGTCGTTGGACTAGAGGAATCAAAATTGACGACGGTGACGGCGAAAAAGTGATTCAAAAAGTAGACGTTAATTGCATAATGGCTGTCAGTGATCAAGCCCCTTCATTTGCAGACGACTATATTCCTGATAGTATCTAATGGGCTTACGCAAGAACTGGGATGTAGCTGATATCGCCAATCAGCTACACTCTCTATCAAGAGAATGTAACAGCAGTTACACGGATGGTTTCACATCATTCGAATTCAAAAAAGAACTATATCTTATCAAAGAAATCGTAGACCGCGCTCTAGAATCTGCTCCAGACTTTGGAGAATTGGAGCAACGATGGTTGACAGAACAAGAACAAAAGCGTATCATTAAGATTCTAAAGTCTTAAGGAGATACTAATGACTAACCCTTTTCGGGACCAAGAAAAGTTCATGCGGGCTTGCGACCAAACAGTAGACAATTATAACGTTGATCAGTTTAACCTCTATGTAAAACTCATAGAAGAAGAATGGAAAGAACTCACTGTTGCTATCAACAATGTTGATAAAGTAGAAGCACTCGATGCACTAACTGACATTCTAGTTGTTACTATCGGTGCCGCACATAGCATGGGATGCGATATTGAAGGTGCATGGAAAGAAGTTATGCGAACTAATTTTGCTAAGATTGACAAAGACACTGGCAAAGTTCGTAAGCGTGAAGATGGCAAAGTTCTAAAGCCTGTCGGCTGGGAACCTCCAAATTTAAAAGATTTCATGGAAAAGAAATGAGAATCGGATTTACCTGTTCAACTTTTGATCTGTTTCATGCTGGGCATATTATGATGCTCAAAGAAGCAAAAACTCAATGTGACTATTTGATTGTAGGACTGCAAACTGATCCCACGATCGATCGGCCAGGTATTAAGAACAAGCCAGTTCAAAGTGTATTTGAACGTTATGAACAACTGAAAGCCTGCAAATATGTTGATGAGATTTTGGTCTACGAAACAGAAGAGGACCTTGTAAACATCTTGCTTTCTTATCCTATTAATGTTAGAATACTAGGACAGGAATATGAACATGAAGATTTTACAGGACGCTATGAATGTATAAATCGTCATATTGAATTTTATTTCAATAAACGTGAACATAATTTTTCAACCAGTGAATTACGACAACGTGTAATTGCCGCTGAAATAAACAAAGGATTGAAAAATGCAGGATGAAGATTATCACGAACCGCCTGAGCCTTGCTATATAATTGAAGGCGATTGGGCCAACGACACAGAGGAAGAAAATGAAAGAATTATGGGTAGAGAAGTATCGTCCAAAAACAATTGACGGTTATGTATTTAGAGATGCACATCAGCGAAAGCAAGTAGAAACTTGGATTAAAGACAAAAGCATTCCTCATTTACTACTAAGTGGTAGTGCTGGTATAGGCAAAACTACTTTGGCTAAAATACTGATTAGTGAACTAGGTATTGAAGATTACGATGTTCTAGAGATCAACGCAAGTCGCACAAACTCCGTAGATGATGTTCGTGACAAGATCACTAACTTTGTTAGTATGATTCCATTTGGTCCTTTTAAGGTAGTATTATTAGATGAAGCAGATTATCTTAGCCCTAATGCGCAGGCCGCTCTCCGCGGAGTTATGGAGGAGTATCATTCGACCGCTCGTCTCATACCTACTTGCAATTA